>Ga0214544_1002590_pt1 | contig 37934 bp, 22 predicted proteins | sample CNSS3metaG_FD_160074 | JGI IMG/M metagenome (GOLD analysis project Ga0214544, IMG submission 160074) | Root nodule microbial communities from cowpea collected in UCLA plant growth center, Los Angeles, California, USA - CNSS3 | ecosystem: Host-associated > Plants > Roots > Nodule | place: USA...
ATTTTTTTTAACAAAATATTTAAAAATTTTTTTTTTTTTTTTTTTTATTTTTTTTTTTTTTTTAAAATTTTTTTGTTATTATTTTTTTTTTTTTTTTAATATCACACTGACGGTTTTAAACATGTGTTATGGTCAGTAGGTGATTTTTTTAATTTTTATTTTTTTAACAAAAAATAAATATTGTCACATATTAATCTGATTTTGTGTTATGTGACAAAAACAGTGTGATGTGATGGTAGCATTGTCATGTGTCATTATTTAAAAATATTTATCTCAATTTGGTTCTAAATTCATCCCTATATCAAAATTATTTTTTATATAAAATTTACAACAGTATTTTTAGTATAATTGATATTTTTAAGAAAATTAAGTTTATTTAAATGTGTATTTTACAATGAACTTTATTTAAATATTATTTTAAATATTTATATATTAATAATTTATATACAAATGTTAGAATTAGTTTAAAAATAACAACTTTATAAATTGAATCGTAAAATTTTAAATAAATTTATTTATGTTAAATTGTTATAAAATTGTTTTAAAATTTTATATTTGGATTTATAAAGTTTTTATTTTTAAAGCAACTATAACATTTATCTATAAATTTATAAATATTAAATATTTAAAACAAAACTTTAATAAAATTCAATACAAAATATATATTTAAATAAATTTTATTAAGAATATCAATTATAATAAAAATACCGTCGTAAAATTTATATAAAAATTAAATTTTACATAGAAATGAAATTGATTCGATTTTAAAGAAATTAGGACTAAATTGAGACAAAATAACGAATACAAATACATTGAGACTTTTCATATCCAATAGTAACACGTGACACTATCACTATATCATACTGTCTTTATCACGTGGCACAATATCAGATTGACACGTGACAAATTTTTATTTAAAGAAAAAAAAATGTGCTAACACATGACACATGCTTAACACCGTCAGTACCGCTAACAAAAAGAACCTAATTATAATAAATTTTTCAAAACAAAAATTCAATAAAATCAAATAAAAATGAGATGACGTACATAAATTTCGTTAAAAAAATAGAAATCTCTCGAAAGAATTAACCTAATACAAAATACGAAAATCCAGCAGAAAATTTATTATTATACGAAGTTGTCAATTTGAAAATTTTCGAGATTAGTAAGTTGGAAAACACCTGGCAAATAAAAGAAGTAGTTGTTGTCCATTAAGACCATTTTAACATTTTTTATTTGTCATAAAAAGTCATATTTAGCATAAATTATGTTTCTATAATTTTAGTGAAGTAGTGCATAAATTTTTTATTATTTATTGAGAGTGTGGAGTTTACCATAACTTTATGTTCTTTCTATAGAAATCATTATCTTGTAAGTAAAATTTTTGTATTGTAGTCATTTTATAAAAATTATGCATGATAAACAGTAATTTTGTCATTTTTGTAATTGTTTATTTAAAAAAAAAAATATATATATATATATATATAATAAATTACATAAAATAAAACCTTGTATGCTAAATATACTGTTCATGATAAAAAAAAAAAGGCTTAAATCTCCTCATTTTTGTAGTGTTTATTGCAGATGGTCTTCATTTTTACCAAATGTTTAAAATGGTCCTCATTTTCGCAGTTCGTATTTAATTTAGTCCTTTTCTATGACGCCGTTTAAGTCAGTAATGGAACATTGTACAGGTGGCACTGTTTGTATTACATTGTACTGGGGTGTATTACATGTACTGTACAAGTGTAGTAATTAGATATTTGGGGACAAATAGGTGAGCTAGGATTTTGAAAATGAATTGTTGGGCAGTTGGTCAGTTGCTGCAATCTTCTTCCTCCATTCCCAATTTGTGTTGTTGTAATTTTCTTCCTGCAATCCCATGTCACGGTCTAATCTTCTTCCTTTACATCTGGTTGTAATCGTTGGAGGCAATAGTGTTGTAGCAATTCGTGCAATGTTGGTGGTTCAACGCGAAATGGGGGACGATGATGACTAACTGGAAAATTGAAATCAAACGAACAAATCATCACGTCCAATTGTTGCTTCCTTGCAAATCGGAGATGAAGAAACTCGGAGATGAAGAAATCGTCTGTACTCGTCAATTCCTAATTGTAGTGCGACCTAATTGGAAAATTTTTGCCTCAAATTAAAGAGTTAACGTTAATAATCCACTTGTAAAATACACATAATATACTCCAATACAATGTAATACAAACAATGTCACATGTACAATGTTCCGTTACTGATTTAAACAATATCACAAAAAAAGACTAAATTAAACACGAATTGCGAAAATGAGGACCATTTTAAACATTTGGTAAAAATGAGAATTATCTGCAACAAACACTATGAAAATGAGGACGAAAAAGATATTTAAGCCAAAAATAATTAAAATCATACTTATAGAATATGACTTTTTTTGAAACGAAACGGTTATTCTTGTACAATTTATTCAATTTTATAATAAATTTCAAATTTTGACGAGTGTTATTATAACAGAATACTATAAAATTGTTGTAAGTTACATTTATTGTCCTAGGAAAGATAAAATAATCTATGATAACCGATATTTTAATTGTGATTATGTATTTGTGTCCGACATATATTGTGTCTAATATTTTAGAATACTTTATTTATACTTATCAATGAAATATCTAATTTATAAAGTCGTAGTATACTACAAGAAAATATTTGAATAATGACTAATTTTAGTGACAAAAAATAATTATAATTGGTCTCTAAATTGATATTTAGAATAGTTTCAATTATGAATTGGTTTCTAAATTTGTCACTAACATTAGCTACTAGGTTTTGACTACCAAAATAATTTGTCTCTAATTTGGAAATTTTGATTCACACAATAACAATCATATAATTATTATATTTTTTTAAGAATTATTGAACACTTTTCAATATTCATATATCACGTATCTATCACGTACTGTATCCTATTATTTTGAAAATAAACGTATTAACATATCAGGATACGTTTCATATTCGATATACATATTGTATCTGTGCATCATATGTCATAATTGAAGAATTCAATTCTTAACAAAATGAATATTGGAGAAAAATTTTTATAAGTGACATCAATTATATAGGTTAAGTATATTAAATTACTATTAAATCATGATACTTAGGCTATTATATTTTTTAAGAAATATAATTTTTAACTTAATGATAAACATTTGATCTAATAGAAATAGTGTTAAGGTTATATCGAAGCATGACAAGGGTTATCATTCAAACATCTTTACAATATCAAATCATGAAATGACGTGAATGTTATATAGGAATGACAAGAAAACAATATATAAAATAATTCATTGAAATTAAAGAAATAGTTTAAAGATCAAATTGGAAATGGGTTAGAGATTAAATTTGAATTAGATATCACATCATAGTTAACTAGAAAGTCATAGGAAAAATAATTATTGTCATAAAAAAACAACGACTTTAAACTCATGTAAGAATGATGTTGTTATATGAAAGTCAACATTGTAAGACCCTGTTCTTTTATGCCTTTAACTTGTAGGGCTGCCCCAAATTTAATGGGCCTAAGAGCTGGCCCAAAGGATAAAATTGATCCTAGTCTGCCCTAATGCGTACACTTTCCACTCTTTCACAGAACCTTCAGCCGTTTTCCTAACTGGTACGCTAGAGCTCTTCTAGGGTTTGTTCCCGTCTCGAACCAGTCCGTCCCAAGAGCTCAAGTAGCGATTTCTACTCCACGTAAGTGACTCTAAACCTATTGTACTTACCTTCTAAAGCTTTACATTCGTTTTCCACCGATTAAAGTTCGAAAATAATCGTGTCCTTCGCTATTCTGCCAGTTCTGCAAGTCCGCCTTTTTAAGTTGATGTGCTCCGAGGTCCCGTGTCGAAGTTTTGTTAGCCCTTTTCCAGGTACGAGAAGTTAGGGTTTTTAATTCCAGTCGTTTTGGTCTGCGTTGAGTTGGTTGCTGATTGTATGGTTTAATCCTTCGTTTTGATGCGTGAGAATACTTTGTATGTTTGGTTGGTTTGAAAAACATGGCTACTGTAGGTGAAACAGTGGCGAGACCTGTTAATCTCGCCCAAGCGAGCCAGTCTCTCCTAGGCGAGCCAGTCTCTCCTAGGTGAGACAAACGGGGGTTCGCCCAAACTAGTTTGTGCGAGAGGTCGCCCAGGCGACCCGCTCAAATTTTTGAGCAAGCGAGCATCTCGCCCAGGCAAGAGGGGTCTCGCCTAAGCGAGATCCCGCATTGCTTCCTGATGCTCTTTTTGAGCCCTCACCTAGGCAAAGGGGGCTCGCCTGAGCGAGGCTGTTTCGCCTGAGCGAGACCCTTCAGCCTGAGTGAGACCCTTCAGCCTGAGCGAGGGATTGGGCGAGACAGTGTGGTGTTGGGTTGTGTATTTACTCACTTGTGATTGGAATTGTTTGGGTATGACTGCCATGATGAGATGCATGTACATGTGTATGGATATATGCCTAATGGTTTACTATATATGCGGGACATGATTCATAAATGATGAATGATGGGTGTTGGGGGAAACTTGGAATGTGAAATGAATGTGTGGTTTGAAACTAAAGGAACATGGTATTGATGTGAGATGAGGCCCTAGACTCATGGGGTGGTGATGATCAGAGGTATGGATTCGAAATGTGATACGTATGAGGAATTAATCTCAGGGGTTGGTACGGGATTGTAAATATGATTTCATGTTCTTTTATTTCCGATTAATGAATGTTGGTTTGTGTCAGCGTGTAAATTCCTTGGGGTCTCTAGAAGAGACCTTCGGGGTTGCACTTTAGTGGTCGGGACGTAATGGCCCCTGGTAGTGGGTGTCCATGGTGGTGCCTCATCTGTATGACTAGGTAAGGATTCAAGTTAAGGTTGCATCCTGACACTCTAAGGAGCCAGTTAGTCTCACTCAGAGCGGACTGACTCTTGTGGTGAGAGTAGCAGGAAGCCTAAAATTCATTAAGGGCTAACCTTGTGGTGAGGGAAAATTGATCCATCGTAACACTTGTAACACATAGCTCGGGGGTGAGCAGAGGTATCCACCACAAGTGCGAGCATCCGCTGAATCCGACCAAGTTATACGTATCCGGATGAGTCGAGTCGAGTCGTAGTGTATTAGATGAAGAGTCATAACATGCTTGGTTGTTATATGGATATGGGATGATAAAATATATTTGACTGTATGATGAATATGTTGTTGGCTCTAGCTTGCCCGTTTTGTTGCATGATTGTATTGTATGTGGTTGTTCTTTCTTGCGATGATCATCAATTTGATTGATGGGAGCAGATGGGCGAAGTTTTCGTGGTCAACAAGAGAATGGTGATTTCGCTGCTTACCCATCTGGACTGGAGTTTTTTTCATGATTTTTTTAGGGCTAACAGAATGGAATTAAAAAACAATATTCCGATTGGTGGTATTATGTATACTTTTTGTCACTTCATAAATTTCCTTTTGCAACAATATTTAAGGATTATCAATTTTATTTAACTTTAATGGTTAAAGCAACTAGACTAACAATGTACTTATATCATTTTTATTAATTTATTGACTATAAATTGATATTGTGTTTGTAACGCCGACACAATAACTTCGACACAAGGGAAGTTAGGGTTTTTAATTCCATTTGTTTTCTTCATGATTTCATATAATACTGCAATACTGCAATACAAAAAAAATAACTTTTTTTTTCTACAAAAGGTTTAAGAGAGGTAGTTTGGTTTAGAATTGGAATTTGGTGCAATTTAGGTCCAAATGTTATCAATCCCCTCGATCTTTATCAACACTTTCAAACTCAACACCTAATCGACTTGATAGTATAGTTGGTGGATACAAATCTTTTTTATGAAATGAGTTGACGTGGTTTGAACTTTTGGGTTTGAACCTACCCAAACTCCTCATACGATCACCTAATGTATGTATACAAAATTGCATATAAAATTTAACTATAGAGGTATGGTTGCATCTATTTGAGTGTGAGAGACACAATAATACATAAAATTGTATCAAACATTCATCCATAGAACTTTGGTTGTATCCATAAGGGTAGACGACACACTTATGAAGAAACTCATCATCCAAAGTTCATCTAGAAAATGTGGTTGAATCCATAATATCATGAGAAACACGAAACTATAAAATTTATTTCAAAAACCCATTTCACACTAATGTAATTATGATCACTTAAATATAAAAAAATGAGCTTCAAAAATCTATTAAAGTTTTAAAAACAAATATGTAGTTGTTTGACAAGAATGTGGAAGACTAGCTTTGATAAAAGTTTGAATATAAAGGTGTGACTGCAGAAATAGAAAATATATTTTATACAAACTTTTTCCACAAAAATTAAGAGACTAATTTTTATACAAATTGAGCTATTTCACACGAATAATCCTTTCAAATGGTTAATGTGAATTGTGGTTCACGATAAGAAAGAATTCCAATGATTCTATCTCCACGGTTGGGAAAAAGTAATTTATATTCAATATTTTTGTTTAATTAAAAGTGAAAGAATCGGTGAGAAAATTATATATAAATAATAATGTTATTGTAACAGGCAGTGATGCGTGGTACTCTATCTATGATAGATATGAAATGTTGGCTTCTTTGGCGTGGGTTAGGATTTCGTATGCGTTGTCACATCAAATTTGAATGCAGTGATGGGATGGGCAATAATTATACAACAATCCGACAAGATAAGTAAATGACAAAATATACGGTTGTGATCGGATTACTAAAATATTCAAAATTGAAATGAACTAAAAAGCAGCGACAAAAATTTCATTTTAAATTGTTTAAAAGATTAGGTGTCAGGCCATATTACGTTTTAATTTATATTATTTTTAATTTTTTTTTAAATTATCATATCTCATACGAGATTATGTTTGTGTTACTATATTTCAATATTGTTTTTAATTTAGTTTTTATTTATAATTTTAATTTAATTTATTCTTTTTATTTTTTAAAAGTTATCTAATTTTATCTTTTGATTTTGATCGAAATCAAATTAGTAATTAAGTATAATTATAATTTTTATTTGATGTTAAAATAATTTTTATTCAGACTATGGTCTTGTTACATGTTAATTAATGATTTAAAAAAAATATTGTTTTTATTTTTGTTTTTAGACTATCACATGTTAGTTGGATCATGAGGTTATAGTTGTGTCACGTCTTAGTATAACAGCGATCGTTTTTAATTTAATTTATTTGTTTACAATTTTGATTTAATTTATTGTCTTAATATTTTAAAATGATCCAATTTTGTACTCTCAAATATAGTTGAGACTAAATTGGTAATTAAGCTCAAATTTTTAAAAGGATCAAATTCTCTCTATTTTTATCATTTATATATAAATCACTATATAAATATTCATATTATTTTATTTTTTACATTTTTTAACTTGTAAATTTTTACACTTGAAATTTTGTATACTAGTAAAAAATAAAATAATTCCAATATTTAGGTGAAATAATTTGATGTATAAATTCTAAAATGTCATTTTAACATGTATATATAAATTATAATTTAAGCTTAATTACTAATTTAATCTCAACTTGAAGAGGATAAAATTAGATCATTTTAAAAATTAGGAGACTAAACTAAATCAAAATATAAATAAAAGAATTAAATTGAATATAATCACTATTATTCTAATACGTGGTACAACTCTAACGTGACACATGAATTTTGTTTTTGAAAAAAATTTAAAAAATAGTTAAAAATTCATGAATTGAGATGTGGTTTGTTGAAAATCACATGAATCGAAAAACATTATTATAATATATAACATTTATATTTTGTATGTAATTAAAAGTATTATTAAAAATAGGAAATGGTGTTGTATCTTTATAGACAATTTTTTAAAATTTTTCAAATAATAGATATTTTTTAACAATATATAATAATATAAATTAATTAATATTTTTATTTAAAATAAAATAACATATAAAAGCATAATAAAGTTATTAATTTATATAATAAATTTATTAAAATCTAATTGCATCAAACTTTTCAAAATAAAAATCAAATTAAGAAAAATTAAAAAAAAATCAAATTTATATTTCTCATAAAAAATAGAACCAAAATAATAATTTAACGTAACATATTTTAGGCCATCAAGTTTGGAGCTCTTCTCTCGCTAAGCAAATTCAACAAGTTTTCAATGTATCTTTCTTGATTCTCTGTATTAACAAATAAGTCCTTCACATCTTTAATATTCTCCCTATAAGGCCTTCCTTCTTCTTCAAACATAACCAATCTGAGGGAGTGAGCCACAGAGTCACTGGTGAACGATCCATCGTGTTCATCTCTGGGCACAGAATACCCCATTTTCTTCTCCTCCAACACCCTCGCGTTTATCCCTTGATCTGCCAGAAAAGTCAACAGCACCATAGGTTTCTCGTTTTGAACAGCCTCCACAACAGAGGACCAACCAGAGTGTGTCAAGAACCCACCAACAGCCACGTGCCCCAATATCTTCAACTGTGGCACCCACGTGCTGCACACAACTCCACGCCCTCTTGTTCGTTCCTCAAACCCTTCCGGCAATCGCAACACTTCTGGATCACAAGGACCTCGCTGAAGCTTTAGCACCCACAAAAATGGAAGCTTCGATTTTTCTAAACCCAAACCTATTTCCGTCACTTCCTCTTGACTCGGTTTTGCTTCGCTTCCAAATGCCACGTACACCACTGTGCCTTCTACCTGCTTGTCCAACCAATCTATCATCCACTGCCACGTGTCCTTCTCTTCACCTTCCTTAGACACCGTGTTTGGGAGTTGACCCACCGGGATAACAGGTTTCTGGTAGATATCTTCCAGCACCTGATTCATAAGAGTTTCCAAGTGAAATCAAAATATGATAGTAAAACAAAAGCTATTAGTTATCCACTTCTGCTTACTTTAAAGAAATCCCTGTCGTGGAATTATTACATACAAAATTATGTTTTTAATAATTTGTTATGTTTATGATTTAGATAGGATCTTCTTTTCCAAGCATGGGATCATGTTTTAGGAACCACAATATAGAAGTCGTCGAATCCCTCCCTCCACGACAACTAAATTTTCAATGTTTGAAGTCTATGATTTCACTTTAATTAAAATGTCACGATTTCTGTCGATCTTAAATCTTATTTATAAAACACAGTATTTTCACAATATTCCGATTTTTATTATATATCTTATTTATAAAAGAAAAATAAATTTTAAACGATTAAATTTTGATAATTTTTTTTACCATATGAGATGGTATATTTTAAGTATTTTTTTATTTTCTATTCTTTTATACATTAAAATTGGTAAAATTACGAAACTGGATTAGTTTGAAACGTGTTTTACCGATCTGGATCAATTGACTTAAAATATACATGATAGGAATGGTGTCGTTATGGGAAACGACATACAAATTGAAATCGTTATGAGTAGCATCAACGATTTCTTTGTAAATATTTCAGAAGTGAAATCCGGTATCAATGATAATTCTGTGATTTAAGCCGTTTGGACTATAAGATAGAAAAATATGAAAAATGTACCTGTTATCACACAATCTTCCATAATCTTTTTGAATTATTTTAAATGTAGAAAAAAATGAAAAAAATGAAAACCATTAAAAAAATATTATGTTAGATTAAAAAAATTGTTAAATTTGAGTGATTAAAAATTCATTTTCCTAAAATGACCCAATACAACGAACTCGACTGCCCGTAATCTTTTAGACTATACAGTTAAATAGAGATCACGAAAGAATCTATTACCAAAATAATTTTTTTTTACTTTGTTATATTTTCTAAAAAAATTTTAATGTAACCAGATAAATTAATAATACCATAGTGCATTTAGTATATTTAACGTATTATTTATCGCCCTAATAATTTAGCTGAGAACTCTCAACGTACATCATGAAGTTTTTTATTCTCCCAACATCAGTTTATCTTATACCCAAAATTTAAAATTACTCATTCTTTCTATTGTTTTTAATTTAAGTGATATTTTTGACCTATTTTTAAATTATTTAAAAGCAATTTAAAAAATTTATTTTTCAAATATAATTCTGAATTTATATTTTTTATTTATATTCTTACAGTCCAATTCTTCTAGTCTTCTAGTGAAGTAATTAAAAGGATTAAATATGTTTTTGTCCGTCAAATTGTAGTAAAAATTGAAATTAGTTATTTTTGGAAACTTTAAACCAATTTAATTCTTCACTTCTGTAAATGCATTGATTTAATCTGTTTAACTAAATTTTATCAAGTTTATTTGATGTTTCAAACACATGTTAGGATAATATTTTAAATTATTTACACAGTTTGACACATGTTCGCTTCAATATTAGCAGAGTTTGAAATTTTGAATAAACTTAAAAAATTCGGTTTATATGACTAAATTTACGTATTTCTAAAGATAAAAGATTAAATTGGTATAAAGTTTTTAAGAGAAACTAATTCAAATTTTCACTTATTTAATCCTAAATAAAAATATTATAAATAAAATTAAACTTTGTTAAATAATTAAGAATAATGACCGTTGCCTCTCTATATATAACTTCTTGCAGCTTTTAATCAAAATAAATATAATTTATTTTTAATTAAAATAGTTAAAACTTTAAAAATACAGAATAAAAAATTGTGTCCGAAAAGACTATATATTTATAAATAAATAAATATATCAAATTATTAATAATAGAAACATATTATTTATTTATTAATTTATATAAAATTCAGCTGATGAATCATTTCAATACGAAGGTATAACTCAACATAATCTTATAAAGGGATCGACTAAGTTGAACTTTCTATTACAATTTCTTTTAAGGTTAAATATGTTTTTAGTCTCTTAACTTCCAGTAAATTTTGAAATTAATTTATTTCAAAACTTTGAACCAGTTTAGTCTTTCATATCTCGAAATGCATGAATTTAGTTATTTTAATCAAATTTACGTAGGTTTATTTGATGTTTGTACGCATCTTTCGAAACACATATTTGATTTGAGTTGTTTATACTGTTTGACACATTTTGCTTTAATGTTAAAGTCAAATACTATTATTAAACGTGCTTGAAATGTCAAATAAACTTAACAAAATTTAATTAAAAGAATTAAATCCACGTATTTCGAAAGATGAATGATTAAATTAGTCTCAAGTTTATAAATAGACTAATTCCAAAATTCACTAAAAATTATGGGACAAAAACATATTTAACCATTTTTTATTACATATTAATTTTTATTAAATAATTTAATTTATATTTTAACTCAATAACTTAATTTAATATTTAATATTAAAAAGATGTGAATAGATTATAAGAAAAGAAAAAATGAGTTTGTGACATTTTTTTTTCTTTAGAAAGGTATATGGTATTTTTGTTTTGACAATAATGTTTTGACTATTAAATTTGAACAACTTTCTTTTATAACATTAGGTGGTCATGGCTCTTTTAAGTCTGCATTTTGATCTTGAGCATTTACATTTTAGTTTTAAGTGTTTAATGCAGATTTAAATGGAATGCGAATTTATGAAACTTTAAGAGTCATAATCACAATATGAAATATGAAATATTATGAGTTTTGATGATTTGTACGGATTGTGAAAATATGAGAAAGAGATAAAATATATGAAAGATATAAAAAATAATGTTATAAAATGAACTTCTTATTTTATTTTATATATATATATATATATATATATATATATATATATATAAAAATCTAACAAAATATAAAATTAGATGACTTTAGGTGATTTATTTTTTGAAAATAAAGTTATAAATTATTGATACGATACGAGAATATGAATTTAGACGGAATATAAACTTTAACAATTACATACTTTATGTAAATATTTAATGTATTAAGAATGAAAAAAATAGAAGAATAGAAATCCTATTAAAAAATGTAGACTAACGTATGTAAAACGAAGTTCGCAAAATTTAGTTTTACAATTTGTTTTTGTTTTTTGATGAGCATGAACAGAATATACCTGGAACCATTGTCGTTCGAATCGGGTGCAGCCTCTTATGGCGACGAAATCGCAGTTCTGGATAGTACGACCCAACCTGTACGTGTCTGCAACGCCGGACTCGTTGTCGGAGAGACTGTCGGCGATTTTCACGACCTCGTAGTAGCGAAACGCCACAGTGGTGGGAAACGGGATCCACAGCGGAGGAACAGTATAGTCTTCAAGTTTAGTCCGGGGCGACGGCTCAGCGCCGGTCAAAAACATAGCCGGTCCCATGAAAGTCATTAAGGGAACCGTATAAATGCTGAAGAAGACGGTTCCGATACCGAGTTTGGAAGCCACAGAAGCTGCCCAGAAGGGAATGAAGTCGTAGAAGAGCCAATCGGCGTTGGAAGATTCGAGAAAACGGGTGAAGGGTTCTTCCAAAGCATCGTAGGCTTTCTTGAGGTATTGAACGACGTCGTAGGGGACGTCGGTGGTGGCCTCTGCGTTTTCCGGAAGGTTTGGGACTTTAGGCAGCGGAAGCTTGACGAAGTTGATGAGTGTGGCCAAGTTTGGTGAGACTTTGGGGAGACGCTCTATGTTTCGTGGGGTGGATACGAAGCTCACATGATGACCCTTTTCAGCAATGAGCTTGGCTAGCTCGAGGTTCGGGATCATGTGTCCAAAGGCTAGCCATGGAAACATTACTATGTGAAGCCTTTCTTCGTTTCTTGCCATGGCCGAACACAAACAAATCAAAAGTGCTAAAACTGCATCTTCCTTTACTTTCATCCTCTCTTTATATTTAGGCTGGTGTTATTTTGACAACAACCAAATAAAATAAAATACACTGAAAACTCAATATAATACTATTTTAATTATATTTATTTTATTTTTTAATTTAAAATTCTAATACATTATTATATTATTATAGTGAATTGTAAAGTAGAAGTAACATAAGAACGAGGGGTATCAAAATGAAAATCGTTGAAAGGATGCCACGATTGTACACTTTAATATATTATTATTATTATTATTATTATTCAATTTTTATTTATATTTAGGTTTAAATAGTTATTTGATTCTAATTTTGGTTAACTTTTTTTAACATGGTCCTAATTTAAGATTTCTTTTTAATTTGGTTTTAAATTTCGTTCAGTTAGGTCATTTTTCTTAACTCTGTCATAATAGTTAACATAACAGGAATTTGGATTTTCAGCTAGATTTTTTTATGTTGTTCCTTTATTGTGCCTTCATAATACACAAATTACCACTAATTTTGACGTTTTAAAATATATTAAAAAAATATTTAAAAAACTAATACAATGTATTTTTAATGCTCAACAAAGGACAACACAAAAAAATCAATAGAAAATCTGAACTCAACATAACAGTGTCCAACGTGAAATTGTTAATGTGACGTGGTTCACTCTTGAATGACATGGCCGTTATTTTACTGTAATGCCCTTTTTAATTTTAATCAAATAGGTTTAGGGTTAGAAATTAGTCGAAATTGGATTTAGGGTTTCATTATGAATTGGAGATTTCGTTCAATTGAAGATATGAGATGTCCTCAGATTTTATAATGGAATATCTGGTCGGTGGTGATATAATGACTCTGTTGATGAGGGAAGAAGCATTGACTGTGGCTAGATTTTACATTGCCGAAAGTGTTTTGGCCATATAATCTATTCATAAACACAACTACATTCATAGGTTAGCACTTTTACATCTTAAAATTATAATGTTGTTGTTGTAAATCATAATTTTCCTTCTCAAGCTTCTTCGTGTTCCCCCAGAGATATAAAACCAGACAACCTTCTATTGGACAAACACGGTCACATAAAGTTATCAGATTTTGGTTTGTGCAAGCCACTTGACTGCTCAAGTCTATCATCTATTCATGAAATGCAGATCCTTGATGATGGCAACTTATATGATACCATGGATGTTGATGGAGCCTCGCCAAAAATGGCAGAAATGGTAGGCGCTGAAAAAGTCCCTTGGAATAACTTTAACATTGACAAATTAATAGGAGGAAGCTGGTAACTATTTGATGCTTGGTTGGTTTTGATTTTTATTTCCACAATTGGTCGATGGAAGCGAATGAACAATGTCTTCAAATCTTCAATTGAACCAAATCCTCAATTCTTAATGAAATCCTAAACCCAATTTCGACCAATTTATAACCCTAAACCTATCTGATTAAAATTAAAAAGGGCACTACAGTAAAATAACGACCACATCATTCAACAGTGCACCATGTCACACTAACAGTCCATGTTGAACACTGTCCTGTTAACGATTTTGACGAAGTTAAGAAAAATGACCTAATTGAACGAAATTTAGGACCAAATTGAAAAGAAATCCTAAACTAGGACCAAATTGAAAAAAGTTAACCAAAATTAGGACTAAATGACTATTTAAGCCTTATATTTATTATTGTATTCTCACGATAATAATCTTCTTTGGTCGCTCCAAAGAGTTTGTCAAATGATACCTAGATTCTTCAAGGTCATTTTTAGTCCAATACAAATATTTATACGTAATTTCTAAAATTGAGAAACACCTCTCTGTTTGACTGCAATATTTAGATACAAAAAATTGATATTTAAATTTGTTTTATTAATGACTAATTTAAAAAATAACGTTTTTGATATTTAATGTTAGTGACTAATTTGAAAATCAATTTATTATAATGACTAATTTTGAAATTATTTTAATAATTTTTAATATATAAATTGGTATCTAAAAATTTTTTGTCACTAAAATTAATTATTAATAATAATTTTTTTTTTTCGTGAAGGAGATGTCAACTTATCTCTTTTGTATTTTAATGTTCTTATTAAATAATATTTTTCTTAAAATTTTGCCCATGTTATTATTTTTGTAAAACGCCTAAAATATGGTTTTGTGGGCTGCAGTTATGGAGGAAAGTCACTCTTCACTACTGAATTAAGAATGACACAGAGTCACTCTATTATTATGTTTTTTTTTTTGTCACGCTAGTTTACAAATTGAAAGATGACATATTAATTTGTTCAGAATATATTGATATATGTGACAGTATTATCATTGATATTACGATGGGTCCAAATTTTGTTATAAGGACAACGAAGTACCAATAGAGTCATCATGCGGGGTCCGTAATGTTGGATTGTGCATGTGAAGGGATCAGAACAGCAGACACTATAATTTCCCACGAAAGTTACAGGACAAAAATAATGTAACAAACACGACAAAAATATTTTTCTACTCCAGTATTATTTTTTATTTTATTTCCTTGGAAGACTAAAAAGGTAAACGCAAAATAAAAAAATTATAAAATGGATTTAGTAAAGAAAAAAAAACTTACTACAATTTATCAAATTAATTTCTAATTAATTTGTATTTATTATGGTAATGAGTAAAATATCTATAGTCCATGAAAATTAAGGAAGTTATCTGATCTCTCCTTAAATATTTAACGTAAATAGATTATTTGAAAAATTCATTTATTTACATATAAATCTTTTATGATTTTGTCATACTTGATGCACCGACGAATTTTCTTATATTTAATATGAAAGAACTCATAGAGAAATAAATAGAATTTAAAATAAAAAATACATATTTAAACATTGGTTTAATGTGGATTTAATTTGGTTGATCTAAATTTTATTTGATTTGGTATCGACTAATTTGGACTTTACGTGAGAATCTAAAAAATAATAGTATTTTAAGAGTGGTAGTGTTTTAAAACAATAAAATCCTATTATTTTAATAATAAAATATTTAATTATAAATAAAACTTTTATAAAGGGATCTTATTATTTAAAGAAATTTTATCTCTCTAGAGATCTCTTTTTCAAATTTTTTTTTCTCTAAGTTATTTGATCATGTGATCATATGTTTGAAGATCGGAGAACGCTTGTGTGATTCTTGAGGCGAGATCTTCAAGTTCACTTGTCAATTTCTCCATTTGGGTAAGTTGATTTTTAGCTCTTCCTTTGTGATTTTGATAATCTTTACATGCATCTCTCTTTGAGGTCGCATGTGCTCCTTTGATCTTGTGTTTAGTTCTCTATTGATCAATGGTCATGAGGATATGATATGATCATCATTGTGGTATTTCTATGTGTAGATAGAGTACCTTTTGACGTGGGGAAGGTTTTAGTGTTGTTAGAGCCAGTCGAGCTTTTCTCTACATAAGGAAAACTAGTCTTGACTTGTTTTTGTGATATTTTTGCTATTTAATGAATACAAGTTGTTGTTAGATTAATATGGGGATAAATTGACTATATGGATAAAATTTGGTGTGATGTGTATTGCTGAAGTGATATTGTATGATATGGTTCAAAGTTGTAGGTTATAATGGTTGTGCTTGTTTGGTTTGATCTTGTAATATTTGAAAGAATTAGAATCTGAGTAACTGACTAATTCGGTATAAGCCTCAATGTTTCAAAAAGTGTTTGAACCAAAGTACTAAGAGAGGAGTACCAAATTGAGCTATGAAATAGGTCCAATTCCCTCATATCACAATGTGCAAATTTTGGGTTTGTGATATAATGTTGAGCCTCACATGGCAACATTGAGCGTCAACTTTTACGAGTCGATTAACGATGAGTGTTGAGCAATGGAAACCTTTGCAGGACTAGGAGCATTTTAGTTACCTAATGTTGAGCGCTTTATGTTGGCACTGAGCGCACATTTTTACGAGGAAAATGATGTTTTAAACGCTTTATGTTGGCACTGAGGGCACATTTTTACGAGGCAAATGATGTTGAGCATTAGGGTTGAGCGTCAAATGCCATATTTTACCTGTTTTACATTGTTTGACTATTTTTTGGTGTTTTGTGGTTGATGTGAAGCATGTTTAAGGTTTTCATTGTGATGAACTGAATGAAGTATGTTTATGGTTTTTATTGCGATGAATTGAATGGAATCTATTGTGGTGAACATGAATAATGAAGTTTGAAGGATTTTGAGGGAAATTCTTAGTGTTAGTATTGTTAGTGTATGCATTGATCTAGGAGAGGTCTGGAAGGAGGTATTGAACTCTAATAATCATTCACACTCACATAAAGTAGAATGAGTTATGTGGTGAGAATAGCAAGAGATTCTAGCTTTTGGACTTGTTCTTTGGTTTTAGGCATAAAAGAGATTAACATTGTGTGGTTGGGTGATAACCCCTTGTGGCTTTGTACTCTACAAAGTTTAGAAATCATCACATGTGCATACCTCTAGTGAACCCTATATCAATGGCATGTATCCGGATAATTGAGTTTAATATCAACTGCTATGTGTGTATAAACATGTATTGTATTAATTTTAATGCTAAAGTGATGTGACTCGTCATTTCTTATGTATAACTTCTTTTTTATGCCAACTTACACTGTGGTTTTTTGTGTTGTTTGATTTTCTTTTGTTTTCGTTTACAATGATCACTTAATTGTGTGAATAGAGAAGGACAACAATAAGGATGCTCCTCTGATGGACAATAGTGAGGCTAGGGATGACAAAATACCCGCGTCTGCAGGTATCCACGGATAAAATCCACGACAGATAGTTAGTTTCTGCAGGTATTTATTACCTGCGAATAGTAAGTAACATGTATTTTAATAGCCGTTTATAAATAGGTCGGATACGAGTATCATACTACCCATACTTGCAAATATCCGTTATCCACAAAAAATTAAAATAAAATAAAATTTATATTTTATTAAGTTAAGTTTAATTAAAATTAAAATTTAATTTATATTTTATTATGTTACATTTATTTAAAATTTAATTTATGTTGTATTTTATATTTGTTATAATTTATTTAATTTTTATTCAAAAAAATTTATAAAATATATTTTTTCAAATATTTGTGGGTATGCAAGTATCCATGGGTACCTGCAGGTTTTAAGAAAATCTACAAGTATTTTTTAAACGGGTATCCGACGAGTAAATGTAACATCCTAACCGAAAATTACTTATTTAAAATTAAAATAATAAAAATATTAATAAACTGCATTTATTAAGGAAATCATTTTCCCAAACCACGAGAAAAAGTAAAACTTTATTTCAAATGCGCCAAAAACAAAATTCATAAACATGTTCACCTCTTATAAATATAAAACGATTCATAATACTGATTACAAAAATAATACATAAAATGCATAAAAGTATTTCTATGTAAAAACTCTCATGTTAACCCACTTCGACTCTAAGTATCTACATGCTCGCCTGCATCAACATCTGCTCTCATGTAACGAGTTACATGATCATCGCCAAACACACACAGATAGGGTGAGCTCGAAAATAAAATATACATCACAAGGTACATTATAATAACAAATTAAAACCCCTAACACTACTGATACACTCTAATCTCAGACCCAAATTTTCACATCTTTCTCTGGATTCCTCTTGATTCTACACTCTTTGATGAGTACATTGATCGATCCTTGCTGCCACGAGTGTCTACTCACCCCTCCGACTACAAGCCACCACCTACAGTCCACACGCGGGAATAAACTTGTCACGATCACAATTCGCAACACCAAGTGGAGTTCGCCAAGACGAATCTCAGTTCGTATTTGTCCCAAGACTACCAAACTCGTCGGGTAACACCGAGGAGGGCAATCTTTCGGAACCCATCCATACGAGCCACGATCTTGCACCCTCCACTGGACTTCCAAAACCATCATGCTACAACCTCGAGTGGGCACTTGTTACCCCAATACAAGCTCCACTCGTAACTGGGAACCTCCTCCACACGCAATCCAACTCTGCACCCGGAACCACTTGACGCCACCCCCTGTGTCGCTAGGTGCACTCGAGCTCCAGGCTGCCTAGTGGGACACCTGGTGCTGCCAAGCGCCATCCCACTGGATTCTGGTCCAGACCCAATTTCACAAAAAACCGGTACCCCTTACATTGTCAGGCGCCAGCTCTCGAGTTTTTTCCTAGAGTTCTTTTTGTGGCCTATCGCCTGACGGGTCAACCTGCACCGCCAAGCACCAGACCAGTAGCATGACAACTACTGATTTTTTTTCTGCGTTTCGTCTCAGGTTATCCCTCATCACACATCATAGGCACAGATTCAGATCACCAATTTACATGTCTACACATTTCAACGTGACCCAAAATTTTACTATCACCCATCATATACATACATCGTATATACTCACATGTTCTTACCAATTTTAAATCATGCTATAAAAAAAACACTTCAACATTATTCAAATAATCACTCCACAATTACATTAAACCCTACTATTAACATCCAAAACTGCGACATTTATTTTATTGTCTCTACTTTTATCTCAAACTTTAGTAAATTAAAATATAATAATATTATTTAATATTTCTAATAATAAATAAATATATTTATATACATTCCAGCCAATTACAGTAGCCAAATTCATTACCACTTATACTGTAGGGCACCAACCGAAGGTTTTGTAAGAATGTATACTAAAATTCTCAAATTCCTAAACAAGATAAAATATTATATTATCTTGATATAAAATTGAAAATAAAATAAAATATAAATAATTACACCTTCTCTTTCTTAGATTTTCATATATTATTAATATATAATATACCACACTGTCATCCTATCTTAAAACTTAAATCTAACCCTTCATATAATATTATAATATTCAATTATATTATATTATATTATATTATATTATATATATATATATATATATATATATATATATAAATATACCCGCATATACCTAACGTATCTTACAATATAGATATATAATATATTATATCCCTCCCTTAAAATTAACATGGAGGAACCCACAACTAACTAAAATCCCTTCTCGCTTTCATGGTCCTATTAAGTACAAAGATGTTATATACTTTAGTCTGTGTTCGTTTGATGTGATTTGTTGTTTGAAGGGAAGGGAGAAGATGGATTAGAAAGTGTTTATTATGTTCGTTTGCGCTGAATCACGAGCGAGTGAAAGCAATAATTTGCGAGATTCATCACTTTTTCGATCTCGCCTAATGAGAACATATTTGAGACAATTAATTGAGCAAAGACTATTTTACCCTGTATTATGCTTTATAAACGAACACAACAATTGAGAAGACCCTGGTTATCAACAATGGAGTTGGAATCCATGCATGAAGTCTGGTTGTTCATGAACTGTGTAAGGAGGAGAAAATAAAGAAAGTTGGATCGATCCACTCAAGTGCAGAAGGGATCCGATCCATTCATTCTTGGAACCAATCCAACTATGGCCATATTAGAAGGGATTTGATCCCATATTAGTTGGAATCGATCCATGTGTGAAGTTGGAAGAAGGGATTCAATCCCATATTACTTGGAACCAATCCCATTTATTATAATACATTATAAAAAAATGTATTATTTTATTATTTTTATAATTTTTTTCAATTTTAGTAGTAAAAAAATATCAGTTATAAGTCATACAAATACCAATTTATACTACTTATTAATGGAGGGCAATATGGTAATTTACCTATTACATCTATTAAAACATTTTTTAATCTATCATATCAATCAAATCACTCACAAACTCTCACAAATCTTACTTCAAAATTCACCCACTATCACCTCTAAATCCTTTAAAAAAAACAACACACAATTCACTCTTAAATTCACTCACATCCATCTTCTCCCTCTCTCACAAGTCCATCTAGTCAAGTGAACAAAGCCTTAAGCTAGAAACCCATGCACTCACGTGTACTGCAACCACACAATTATGAAAGAAAGGAAACTAAACATGATATAAACCGATGGAAGAGGCAAAATGGCCCCACACCCATAAATGTGTTTCATCTTTTTGCAACCGTGGGCCCCTTGGTTAAATAACCTACAGTAGGATTAAACTACATTTGTAGCAAAAGCATTGCATCGACCCGAACGAGCCCGACAACCTGGACGGGCACGACAACACGAACATGATCAACGACGCGAACGGGCCAGACAACCCGAATGGGTCCGACAACCCGGATGGGCCAGACAGGCTAGGCGACCCGGATAGACCCGTCCAAATAGTCGAGCCCAATTAGGTAGTCGGGCACGTTCGAGTCGTGCGGTCCGTCTGCATCGTCGGGTACGTCAAGGTCGTCAGGCACGTCCGGGTCATCGGACCGATCCGGGTCATCGGGCATGCCGGGTCGTCAGGCCCGTTTTGGTCGTCGGGCCCGTCCAGGTCGTAATGCCCGTCCGGGTCTTCGTTTCGTCGTGTCATCCAGGTCGTAAGGCCCGTGTAGGTTGTCAGGCTCGTCCGGGTCGTCAAGCTCGTCCGGGTCGTCTGCCCCATTCGGGTCTTTGGGCCTATTCGGTTCGTTGGGCCCGTCCGGGTCGTCGGGTTCGTTCAGGTCTTTGGGCTGCCTGACCTATTTTCGTCAATGGTCCCATCTGGTCCGTTCGGGTCTTCGGGTCTTTAGGTCTGCCTGACCCGTTCAGGTCTTTGGGCCTGCCTGACCCGTTCGGGTTTTTGGGCCTGCCTGACCCGTTCGGTTCTTCAAGCCCGCTTGACCCGTTCAGGTCATCGGGCCTGCTTGGCCCGTTCAGATCTTCGAACCTGCCTGGCCTGTTCGGGTCTTCGGGCCCACCTGGCTCATCTGGTCATTGGGCCCGCCTGCCCCGTTCGGGTCATGGGGCTCGCTCGAATTTTTCGGATCGTTGGTCCCATTCGGGTCATTGGGCCCGCCTAGCCCATTCATATCTTTAGGCTCGCCCAACCTCTTATGGTCGTCGGGCCTGCCCGATCCGTATAGGTCATCGAGCAAGGCCCGTCCAAGTCTGAATTTAGCATAGTCCATCTCAACCTTTAGTCTAACCCAACTAAAAATTAAAATTGAAAATTTGGATTGGATTTTTTGGATTATCCACATTTAAAAATCTTGATTTATAAAATGGATATCCAATCCATAAGATATGTAAAATGTAAATTAGATTGAAATCCAGATCCATTAAATGGATTTTAAATGGATTGGATTTTTAATAAAATGGATTATAAATGGATTGGATTGGAGCAAAAGTGGATTGGATCAAGAAAATTAGATTTTTTGCCCACCCCTACAAAGAATAAAAGGTACAAAGGTTTCCCACCAAGTGATTCCATTCCACACCCACGAAATTCTGATAAATAGGGTTTTAATCAAAATTGCACCACACATACACACTCTAATGCTGCCCATCAATTAACGTGGAAAGACCCACTCCAAACCTTCATAGTTGTATCACTTACTGCACCAGATCAACCCAACAATTGCTATACCAAGCCAATGAATAAAAAAATCATGCACATATAAAAAAAGAAACCCAAAACTATAACGCGCGTCCACACATAGGTTCAAGAAGAACCCACCACCCCACTTACATGTTAACACACCCGAAAGACAAAAAACAAACAACGGAAAGAATACCAAAGACATTCAAGCATTTTGACATGTTCATACATCATAGCAAACAACAAGAATCAAGCATCAAATCACAAAAGAGAAAAGAAACAAGTTTAAAAGGTCATTTCATGCCTTTTTACTAATGTCATACACATGACTTGAACCCAAGTCCCCTCAACATGCCTAAGTTCTCTCAACCACTTAATTTAGTATTATTCCTTTTCTTCTCTTTCCAGATTAATTAACTTAGGATTTCCTCCCTCTCATTTATTACTATAAAGATCCCACTACCCGCATTTATGTTAAATAAATATTTATGTATTTATTTAATTTTCTCAGATCTTACAGTAAACAGACGAGTAGCGAATGAATTTTTTTTTACGAGTTGGGTAGCGAGTAAACACTATTCATGGCCGACCTAACCGTTATCATCCCTAGGTGAGGCTACTGAATAGAATTGGATGATGTGAAGATGTTTAGGAATAATGTCCTTTTCTGAAATACTCCTAGATGTTTATGATATAGTTGTGTATATGTTATATTACATAGTGATTTCTTTTGGATAAATGTATTAATGTTATATATATATTCATAACTATTATGTTTTGTTTTGTCAGAATATTAATATTTTACTTAGTAGTTTATACTATTAAATGGGATATTACATTTGACACGAGTCCAATTTGACTTGATTCAACTTGAATGGGTTCAAGCGGACACTACTCAACTCAATTTGGGGTGTCCAACTTGCTCATCCTAAGGTGCGTTCAACTTGACTTGGTCTTACGTGGTCAAATTCAACCTTTTATGAGTCCAACTCATCTATGTCCAATGTGAGCTCAATTCGACTAAGCATGATGTTTATTCTATCAAATTTGGCTTGACATGGATGCAGCCTAACCTGCACCCAACCTAAATGACCTACTTGAGTTGGGTCCGACTCAATCTTGTCTATCACGACCAAAGATTGGCTTACACAGGTTAGTCCATGGGTTGATCATATCCCACAAGCCTTTTATTTTTATTTGGGTTAAATATGTTTTTGGTCCCTTAACTTTCGGTGAAGATTGAAATTAGTCCCTCTTCAAAACTTTGACGTAATTTAATCCTCAAACTTTAGAAATGCATGAATTTAGTTCTTTTAACCAAATTTTGTTAAGTTTATTTAACTTTTCAAACGTGTTTTACAATAATATTTGAGTTAACATTAAAATGAAAATGTGTCAAACAGTGTAAACAATTCAAATACTATCATGAAATGCGTTTTAAATGTCAGATAAACTTAACAAATTTTAATTAAAAAGACTAAATACACGCATTTCTAAAGATGAAGGAATAAATTGGTCAAAAGTTTTAAAGAGGGACTAAGTCCAAAATTCACTTAAACTTGATGGACCAAAAACATATTTAACCCTTTCTATTTTAATCGTATGAACTTTTTCTATCTAAATTTTTTGATCTGTGAACATGTTTTAGTCTAACTCATGTGGATCATAACCAAATCTTGTGAGTTCAGTCAAATTGATAGGTCTACCTAATAAATAGTTTAGTTGCTTATCATCAACATTGTGATTGCATGTTTATGTACACCTCAATGGTTAATTTTTCACTCATTAGTCATAATTCACAACTACTAGGCATTTACAAAATATTCCATTTTCTAAACTCTTTGATGAACAAATGTTAAACCCTTTACCAATAACAATAATATAATTTTTAAAGAAAAATCCCTATAATTAATTAAGGAAGCCTTTATGGGAAACTCATTTCTTTAAGGAAAAAAAAATCACAGTAGCCTAATTTCTCTTTTCTTAAAATGCATATCCCTTTTCTTTCTCTTCAACTTCAATCCCTTTGCATTTTACTCTTCATCCTTTTTTGAATTAAAGACCACATTTGGATTCGTGGTAGAGTCTTCTTTGAATACAACCAAACGTTACATTTCTCCTCGTAAGTTAAAAATTGAACCTCTGTCTTCTTTTTTAATTTTTGGGTTTTTTATTTTGCTTTGATCATGATTAGAGCCTCATTTCTTCTATGTGGTCTTGCGCTTTGGCTTTTTAGGTTGAATTGGGGTTTTAGTGCTCAAAATTTGTCTTGGGGTTTTTGTTGTTTCAGCTTGATCCACGTTTGAGGTAAGGGAAACTAGGTTTTGTTGTAAATTCAAAATGAAATGCTTATCTTAGTCTTTAATTGTGTTTTTTAGGTGTTGAATTGATGAGTGCATGTGAAATTTTAGTGGTTTGTCTTCTTTGAGTTTGGGTTCTCTGAGTTTAGGTGCTGAGAACAGAGTAAAAATTCGTAACTTTCGCTCAAGGGAGAGAAATCTAGCTCAAGTGAAAATAGTTAAATTTCTACTTTTCTCTTTGTTTGAGTTGTCGCTTAAGAGATAACGTATCGCCCATTCGACGTAAGATGTCGCTAAGGTGAGAAAGCCACTAGAATTATTTTGCTTCTCTTAAATTTTAGCTCAAGCAACAATTTTGTCGCTCAAGCGAGAGCCCCTGTCATCCAAGCTAGAATCTCTCGCCTAGGTGAGAACGTTTCAGAGTTTTATTTTAGTTTCAATAAACCATTTTGCTCAAGCGACAAGGATCTTACCTAAGCAAAACTTGTGTTGTTTTAATCTTTTGTTTTACCATGTGATTGATTGTGAGAATTATGAAATATGATGTATGAAGCTATGAATGAAACATGTTGGTTATGAGATAACATGTGGAAGATAAGGTATTTTCATGAGGAAATTCTTTTGATTGTAATATAGTGTATGTGACGATCTATGTGTAACACCCCATTTAATTAAGTACGTAAAATTAAAGGAATGTTACAGGAAAGATAACATAAAAGCGCGGTCTGGGAGTTTTAAACTCAACCCCATACAACCCATGGCACACCACGATGCCCGAAAGAAACCAGAGGGAAAAGTTAACCAGAGTGCATAAATCTAAGAACGAACAGATACATGGGTCGTAACCCTAAATAAACTCATGCAGACATAAAAACCAGTCCACGCGGACTATGCAGCGGAATCTCCATCTCTTTGCTGAACTCTGGAACCTCGCCCATCTGCTCCCATCAATCAAATTGATGATCATCGCAACAGAAAAAGCCACACCACGAAACATACAACAAACAACAGAAAGGGTAAGCTAGAGCCACTCAACATTTATCTCATACAGTTAAATATACCTTCCCATCCAATATTAATATAACACCCAAGCATGTTAAGACTTTTCAATCAATACACTACGACTCGACTCGACTCATCCGGATACGTATAACCTGGTCGGATTCAGCGAATGCTTGCACTTGTGGTGGATACCTCTGCTCACTCCCGAGCTGCTCGATCCTGAGCTATGTGTTACAAGTGTTACGATGAATCAAACTTCCCTCACCACAAGGTTAGCCCTTAATGGATTTCAGGCCTCCTGCTACTCTTACCACAAGAGTCAGTCTGCTCTAGGTGAGATTAACTGGCTTCTCAGAGTGTCAGGATGCAACCTTACCTTGAATCCTTACCTAGTTATACAGATGGGGCACCCCCATGGACACCCACTAACAAGGGCCTTGGAATTACGTCCTGACCACTGAAGCGCAACCCTGAAAGTCTCACCTAGAGACCCCAAGGAATTATGCACTGACACAGACCAGCATACATAAACAACCAAGGATTTATACATACATTGCACATAATGTTTCAACCCAAAACCCATAACAAGTCTCCATTTCTCATATGTTGAATCATTACCAACTCGTTATTCTCGATCATGAGTAAGGTGTTTCTCCTCATGCCAACCATACCAAAGCTTTACCAACCACCAAGATTCATTATTTCTCATGCCAAGTTTGTGACCCCACACACGTACATATGTAACCAACTCATCATATACAAGTCATGTAGAGATCATGCCAACTTTCATACCAAACCCATCATTTGTAATTCAGGAATCATACTACGTATACCTCATACTCCATTATATACATATCACTCATCATACATTCATACCCAACCAAAACAGACCATTCAGCAACAAACAAACATCCAATCACAACACGGTCTCGCCCAGCACCTCGCTTAGGCTGAGGAGTCTCGCTTAGGCGAGACAGTCTCGCTCAGACAAGGCCCCCTCCGCCTAGGCGAGGGCCCGAAACCGGAAACAGGAACCACTGCGGGATCTTGCTTAGTCGAGACCCCTCTCGCTTGGGCGAGTGGTTCGCTCGCCCAAAACGTATAGTGGGTCGCCTGGGCGACCCCTCGCGAGGAAATATTTAAGCGAGCCCCTGTAACTCTCGCCTAGGCGAGACAGGTTCGCCTGGGCGAATCTATCAGACTCCGCCATTGTTCCTCTCTGCCATCAACATAGTTTCATACCCAAACAACAAATCAGCTCACACCATACGCTCACAGTCACATATAAGCACGAAAATCACGGAATAACATCAAAGCAACCATTTTTATACCGAACAATAGGGTTCTAGCTTCCCTTACCTAGGATTTAGCTAGCGAAAGACCCGACACGAGCTTGACCCTAAACAGCGGAACACAGTCCTCAAGAGGCGACTCCAAGAGCTGGAAACCATGACCAACAGCGGAAACATTAGTTACTTAGGGTGACAGTGGGGAAAAACAGACACAAACAGAAGGAGCACTTACGTAGGAAGGGAAACGGGTTCGAACTGGCGTGCTCACAATGGTCCCCAAACCCTAGCAGAGGTAGAAGACGGCTGCGGCTCTAATGCAAGGATAACAATTTTCTGAAAATGCGAAGAAGTGAAATGTTTAGGGCAGACCTAATGAATTTATCTATTGGGTTGGCCTTAGGCCCACTTACAAGGGCAACCCACTAACTTTTAGGGCAGAAATAAAAAAGGGCCCTCACATTCTTCCCAACAAGAAAAATTGTTGACTTCGAAAATAAAGACTCACCAGGTAAACAAATGTGGGTGTGAATTTCTCATGTCCTCCTCTAGCTCCCAAGTCGAGTCACCCGTCCACCGATCTCAGATGACTTTGACAAGACTGACATTCTTTCCTCGACGTTCCTCAACCTTACTATCCTCAAGAGCGATGGGTGGTACTTCCACGGTGAGGTCTTCCCTGATCTGTATATCTTCGGCCTCCAACACGTGGGCCGGATCGAATACATACTTCCTCAGCTGTGACACATGAAACACCGGATGAAGGTTTGCCAACTGCGAGGGTAAAGCTATCTCATAAGCTACTGGCCCAATCCTCCTCGTGATCTGATAAGGGTCAAGGAATTTAGGAGAGAGCTTCCTTGAGCAGAGAGCCCTTCCCACACCAGTGGTTCGGGTCACCCTCAAGAACACATGATCGCCGGCTGCGAACTCCAAGGGCCTCCTCCTACAGTCTGCATAGGCCTTCTGCCTACTCTGAGAAGCCTGCATCCTATCTCTCACCATCCTCACCTTCTCGGTGGTCTGCTCTAACAACTCTGGTCCAACTAATACCGCTTCTCCATCTTGATACCAGCAAAGAAGAGTCTTACACCTCCTGCCATAAAGAGCCTCGTATGGCGCCATGCCAATACTCGCATGAAAGTTGTTGTTGTAGGTAAACTCGATCAAAGGCAATACCTCATCCCAAGCTCCCAGGTGGTCCAGTATGCATGTCCTCAACAAATCCTCTAATGACTGGATCGTCCTCTCCGACTGGCCATCGGTCTGAGGGTGATAAGCTGAACTCATGGTGAGCTTGCTACCCATAGCACTCTGTAACGTCTGCCAAAACCGGGACGTGAACCGCGGGTCCCTGTCGAAAACTATGCTCGAGGGCACCCCATGAAGTCTTACTATCTCCTTAATGTACAACTGGGCCAGCTTGGCCATGGACATTCTCAAGTTCATCGCCAAGAAGTGTGCGCTCTTGGTCAGTCGATCTACTATCACCCAGATGGTGTCATGTCCTCTAAAAGTTCGTGGCAAGTGGGTCACAAAGTTCATCGATATGTTGTCCCATTTCCACACCGGTACCTCCAACGACTGTAGAATCCCACCGAGCCTCTGGTGTTCCACCTTCGCCTTCTGACAAGTCAGACAGGTTGATACGAACTGTGTCACATCCTTCTTCATCCCCTGCCACCAGAAAGTCTCCTTGAGGTCCTGGTACATCTTAGTCATGCCAGGATGCAAGCTAAGACGACTCTTGTGTCCTTCCTCAAGGATCAACTTCCTCGCCTCTGCATCATTAGGTACACAGATTCTGCCCTGAAACCTCAGTATACCATCATCACCCAAAGCAAAATCTCTGGCCTCCTCTGATCCAAGTTGTTCTCTAACCCTGTTCAGACTGGCGTCCAACAACTGCCTCTCCCTGATCGAGTCCAAGAAGTCACTAGATATAGTAAGGGTACTACACCTAATGGACTCGGACCCCAACTCCACCTGTATCCTCATGTCTCTGAACTTCTCTAGTAGCTCTACCTCTTTTATCATGAGATGTGCCGTATGTACCGTCTTCCTACTCAGAGCATCTGTCACCACATTTGCCTTCCCGGGATGATATAGGAGCTCAAAGTCATAATCCATCAAGAATTCTATCCACCTCCTCCGCCTCATGTTCAGCTCCTTCTGATCAAACAAGTACTTTAAACTCTTGTAATTGCTGAACACCCGAAACTGGGCACCATAAAGGTAATGCCTCCAGATCTTCAAGGCAAATACTATCGCTGCCAACTCAAGGTCATGAGTGGGGTAATTACGCACATGCACCTTAAGCTGTCGTGAAGCATACGCCACCGCCTTCTTTTCTTGCATCAAGACACAGCCAAGTCTGAGATGAGACGCGTCGCAGTAGACTTCAAACGGTTTCCCCACATCCGGAATTACCAATATAGGAGCACTCGTCAATCTCCTCTTTAGCTCTTGAAAAATCTTCTCACACTTGTCCGTCCAAGTGAAAGGTTGGTCCTTCCGGGTAAGCAAAGTCAGAGGCGCCACTATCTTGGATAATCCCTCTATGAATCTCCTATAATAGCCCGCCAAGCCCACAAAACTCCTGATCTCTGTGGCTGACTTAGGACTTTCCCACTTTACCACTGCCTCGACCTTTGTCGGATCCACTGCAATCCCCTGGGCCGATATCACATGCCCCAAGAACTGAACTTCATCCATCCAGAACTCACACTTGGATAACTTGGCATACAGTTTCTTCTCTCTCAAAACACCAAGCACCAACCTCAAGTGTTCTGCATGCTCCTCCTGAGTCCTGGAGTAGATAAGGATGTCGTCTATGAAGACCACGACAAACTTATCTAGGAAAGGTCAGAAGATCATGTTCATGTAGTCCATGAACACTGCCGGGGCGTTGGTCACACCGAACGGCATAACCACATACTCATAGTGGCCATATCTGGATCTGAACGCCGTCTTCTACACATCATCAGCCTTCACTAAAATTTGGTGGTAACCCGATCTCAGATCTATCTTTGAGAATACCGATGACCCATGTAGCTGATCCATCAAGTCGTCGATTCTCGGGAGCGGATACTTGTTCTTGATCGTCATCTTGTTCAGTTGCCTATAGTCCACACACAGGCGCGAACTCCCATCCTTCTTCTTCACCAACAACACTGGTGCTCTCCACGGCGAAGTGCTGGGTCGGATGAACTGTTTCTCCATCAGCTCTTCTATCTGTTTCTTGAGCTCTACCAACTCTGTCGGAGCCATGCAATACGGGGCCATCGACACCGGGCCTGTCCCTGGTACTAGATCTATAGAGAATTTCACCTCTCTATTGGGAGGTAACCCAGGTACCTCATCTGGAAATACGTCTTCAAACTCGTGCACTACCGGTATAACTGATGTTCTCTCTCTCCCCCACCTCCATACGGGCGAAGATTATGAAGCATTGCGCGCCACTCTGGATCTCCCTCACCACCCCCTGAGGAGACACCAATTCAAGCTCCTCTGAGTCGGGAAACAACAACTTCTTTTCTCGACAATCTATCAGGATGCGATTGGCAAAGAGCCAATCCATCCCTAAGATCACCTCCAACTCCTGTAGAGGCAGACAGATTAAATTCACCCTGTACTTGCGTCCCTTTACCTCCACTAGGCACCTAGTACATAAGGACGACGTCCTAACCAGACCCGACGCCGGAGTAGACACCGCAAGCTCACACTGCAGCTCGCGCACCGGCAGTCCCAACCGTTCCACACATGCATTTGACACAAAAGAGTGTGTCGCTCCAGAATCATATAACACACAACATCTCATCCCAGAAATCACACAATAACCCATAACAAGGTTACCTGAACCTGCAGCCTCTGCCCCGGTCATGGCATAGACTCTGCCCGTCGCCTGAGGCCTGTTGCCTCTGTCCCTCCACTGATGCTGATGGGGAGTCTGAACTGGAGGGCGTGCCGCTGCCCTGGCAAGGTTGGGACAATCCTTCCTAAAGTGGCCTTCCTTGCCACAGTTGTTGCACCTACGGTAACCCTCCCTACATGGACAAGCGTACCTCGGGTGGGGTCCTCCACATGTGTAACACCGAACTCGACCCTGCTGAGGAGAAAAGCTCCTAGACCCCTGAGGCTGATGGTGGGGTCTATCATATGGTCTCCTCCGCTCCTCCTGTCTGGGTCTGGACCCAGATGGTCCACCGATCCTCTGAGGCGGCTGTGGCTGCGGTGGGTGCTGACCTTCCACCTCACGCTTCATCTTCTCCATCACCCTGACCTTCTCTACCAGAGCGGCAAAATCCTTGATGGACAAGGGAGCTACCATCAAGCGGATGTCACCGCAAAGCCCATTCTCGAACTTCCTGCATCGCCACTCCTCATCGAGTGGTAGGGTGTAGAAACGGCTGAGGTGTTTGAACCTCTCAGCATACTCTGTTGCTGTCTTCCCTCCCTGGGTCAACTGAAGGAACTCCACCTCCTTGGCGTACCGGATGCTGTCTGGAAAATACTCAGAGAGGAATCTTTCCCTGAATGTCTCCCACGTCACTGGCTCATCCCTCTCCTCTAGGATGGATCTGGTGCTGCTCCACCAATGCTTCGCCTCCCCCGTGAGCATATACACTGAAAACGCCAACCTGTTCTCCGCAGGGCACATCTTGGCGTCATAGATGCGCTCCAGGTCCTTCAGCCATTGGTCTACAGCGTCAGGACTGGTCTTCCCATCAAACTTCGCCGGGTGGTGCTTTAGAAAGTCCTCCAGGCTCCACTCCCTGACTGTAGGTCGTGGTTCCAGACCAAACACAGGGGCAACTGCCCTGTTCTCCTCCAGCTGACGGAGGGCCTCCATATGCTACCGATGAGCATCCTCAGCAGCTACCCTGGCAGCCTCCATCTGCTGCTCACCGCTTGTTGCTGCTCAAGCGACACCGCCTATCGCTGCATGGATGCCTCATGCTGCTGCATCATCGCAGCACTCTGTTGTGCCATAGCTGCTACCATCGCCTCTATGGCTCTAGCGATATCGGGTGCGTCCCCCTGGGATGATTGAGAAGCTCGACGGGGAGGTGCCATAGTCCAGTAGCACACAGAAAATCACTTGGTTAAGCTCGATAAAGACAAGAATTTAACTAAGAACGCTCAGAAGACACAGAGAAAGCTAAGCGAACATCCAAGTCCACAGACCTAAGGAATGACCGCTCTGATACCATAAATGTAACACCCCATTTAATTAAGTACGTAAAATTAAAGGAATGTTACGGGAAAGATAACATAAAAACGCAGTCTGGGAGTTTTAAACTCAACTCCATACAACCCATGGCACACCACGATGCCCGAAAGAAACCAGAGGGAAAAGTTAACTAGAGTGCATAAATCTAAGGACGAACAGATACATGGGTTGTAACCCTAAATAAGCTCATGCAGACATAAAAACCAGTCCACGCGGACTATGCAGCGGAATCTCCATCTCTTTGCTGACCTCTGGAACCTCGCCCATCTGCTCCCATCAATCAAATTGATGATCATCGCAACAGAAAAAGCCACACCACAAAACATATAACAAACAACAGAAAGGGTAAGCTAGAGCCACTCAACATTTATCTCATACAGTTAAATATACCTTCCCATCCAATATTAATATAACACCCAAGCATGTTAAGACTTTTCAATCAATACACTACGACTCGACTCGACTCATCTAGATACGTATAACCTGGTCGGATTCAGCGGATGCTTGCACTTATGGTGGATACCTCTGCTCACTCCCGAGCTGCTCGATCCTGAGCTAAGTGTTACGATGAATCAAACTTCCCTCACCACAAAGTTAGCCCTTAATGGATTTCAGGCCTCCTGCTACTCTCACCACAAGAGTCAGTCCGCTCTAGGTGAGACTAACTGGCTCCTCAGAGTGTCAGGATGCAACCTTACCTTGAATCCTTACCTAGTTATACAAATGGGGCACCACCATTGGCACTCACTAACAGGGGCCTTGGAATTACGTCCCGACCACTGAAGTGCTACCTTGAAAGTCTCACCTAGAGACCCCAAGGAATTATGCACTGACACGGACCAACATACATAAACAACCAAGGATTTATACATACATTGCACATAAGGTTTCAACCCAAAACCCATAACAAGTCTCCATTTCTCATATGTTGAATCATTACCAACTTGTTATTCTCGATCATGAGTAAGGTGTTTCTCCTCATGCCAACCATACCAAAGCTTTACCAACCACCAAGATTCATTATTTCTCATGCCAAGTTTGTGACCCCACACACGTACATATGTAACCAACTCATCATATACAAGTCATGTAGAGATCATGCCAACTTTCATACCAAACCCATCATTTGTAATTCAGGAATCATACTACGTATACCTCATACTCCATTATATACATATCACTCATCATACATTCATACCCAACCAAAACAGACCATTCAGGAACAAACAAACATCCAATCACAGCACTGTCTTGCCCAGCACCTCGCTCAGGCGAGACAGTCTCGCTCAGACGAGGCCCCCTCCGCCTAGGCGAGGGCCCGAAATCGGAAACAGGAACCATTGCGGGATCTCGCTTAGGCGAGACCCCTCTCGCATGGGCGAGTGGTTCGCTCGCCCAAAACGTATAGTGGGTCGCCTGGGCGACCCCTCGCGAGGAAATATTTAAGCGAGCCCCTGTAACTCTCGCCTAGGCGAGACAGGTTCGCCTGGGCGAGTCTATCAGACTCCGCCACTGTCCCTCTCTGCCATCAACACAGTTTCATACCCAAACAACAAATCAGCTCACACCATACGCTCACAGTCACATATAAGCACGAAAATCACGGAATAACATCAAAGTTTTTATACCGAACAATAGGGTTTTAGCTTCCCTTACCTGGGATTAAGCTAGCGAAAGACCTGACACGAGCTTGATCCTAAACAGCGGAACGCAGTCCTCAAGAGGCAACTCCAAAAGCTGGAAACCATGACCAACAGCGGAAACATTAGTTACTTAGGGTGACAGTGGGGGAAAACAGACACAAACAGAAGGAGCACTTACGTAGGAAAGGAAACGGGTTCGAACTGGCGTGCTCACATTGGTCCCCAAACCCTAGTAGAGGTAGAAAACGGCTGCGGCTCTAATGCAAGGATAACAATTTTCTGAAAATGCAAAGAAGTGAAATGTTTAGGGCAGACCTAATGACTTTATCTGTTGGACCGGCCTTAGGCCCACTTACAAGGGCAGCCCACTAACTTTTAGGGCAGAAATAAAAAGGGGCCCTCACACTATGGATTGAAGTAAGATTACATATAGAGTAGAATGGTTCATGTGGTGAGAGTAGCAAAAGGTCATAGTCTAAGGCAGAAGAATGAACGAGATTTGACTTGATGTGCTTTGCATGAAACATAATTGATTATGAGATAACATGTGGAAGATAAATGATTTTCATGGGAAAATTCTTTTGATTGTAATATAATGTATGTGATGATCTATGGATTTAAGTAAGATTACATATAAAGTAGAATGATTCATGTGGTGAGAGTAGCAAAAGGTCATAGTCTAAGGCAAGAGAATGACCTTAGATGATCATGGACTAATCTTGTGAGTGGTAGGGAGAAACCCATCAGTAATGGCTCTATAGAGTAGTAGAGACCACCATAAGTACAAATTTTCAGTGAATCTGATTTCATTACATGTATTTGAATACTTGTGTTGTTTGTGATAAAATATCTTGATTAATGTTTGCTCACTTTAAATTCACTAGCTTAAACTTCTCCTTGTCCTTGTGTTTCTATTTTCTTGTTTGTCTTTTTCTTTTGTCATGATCACCAAAAAAATTGGTGTAAGCAGAGATGAGGATATGCTTATTAATTCTAATTAGGTAAAGGGAGATACTACTATTTAGAGTAATTTCTCTATATGATTCTCTATCTTAGCATTTATTTTGAAAAACTCTCTACTGTTTTTTCCAATAAATATAAGGGTTGTTTCATATTACCTTATGCTTATTTTTTTTAAAGTATGTAATGTTTTATTTAATTTTTTTTCTATTAAATGTGATGTTCCACTTTATTTATTATTTAATCTTAATTAAAAATTATTAATAATTATCAAGATCTTAGTAGTCTTATTACATTTAGACACAATCAAATCGATAATAATTAAAGAATGGATTAATTAGGAAATAAAAAATTAAAGATTACCACCCAAGTCAAGATTTTCTTTAATATAAACTACTATTTATAATAAGATTTTGGTCCAAAATAGATGCTCTGATTTAAGGGTTTTTCTAAACCCTTGAATAAAATCAATCCGAAAAATGTAGATAGTGGAAACCAAGGTATTTTTGACATGTGAAAAAGATGGTAGATGGACACCTAAATAGTAAATAAAATTAATGGTGGGGGACACCAAGAAAAGAAAAATACGAAAGCTAAAATAGTAAAAGAAAAAAAAAAGTATTGAGATGTAGAGAATGTCACCATGTCATATTATTACGTAACCCGGAGAGATCGTACATTCATCGCAAGAACAACAATTATACGTAGAAAATAATATTTTTACACTTGTAAAAAAGTTACTATGTCTATTTTAATAATATAATAATATTAAAATCTAAAGGGAAAAATAAAATAAATATATCTAAAATATTAGTTTTTTAAATTATTAAATAGACAATATTTTTTTAATGAACTTCAAAATATCAACCCTCGTAAATATATTTAAACCCGTGAGTCAATCTTCTGTTGGTAGTAAAGAAAAAGTGGTAGAGAAATTGAATTTTGAAGAACGGAAGATAGAGAAAAATTGAAACTAAAAAAATTGAGGTAGGGTAGAGGATCGTACATGTTCATATTCGTCTTTTCTTTTCATTCATTTCCTCCGACTGCACCTGTTCACTGCAAAGACAATAATGAAATGTATCGACACCCGTGACTCGATCTTTGTTTGTAGGGAAGAAAAAGTGAGACAGAAAATATACTTTAATAGAAATATTTTGAAAAATTAAAAAATAAAAATGTTTGTGTGTAAGAAACATTTTTACGTAAATGTGAATTGATAAGGTATATATTATATTGCTTTATAACAATTTATGTTAAAAATGATATTATCATTATTATGAGTATAGTATAATTAAAAGTTAAATATATATGTAGTCTTAAGATAATTATATCTATTTATATTTAAAATATTTAAATTTTTTGAGGACTAAACTATATCAAAATTTAAGATTAAGACATATTTTAGTATTACTAAAAACATATTTAATTTTATAATTAATTATAAGATTCATTTTTTTTAAATGTAATAAGTTAATAGAATGATATTGTAATGGAAATATATTTCATTAACTTTCTAATTTACTTTTTTATTTTCTCTCATTTCTTACATTTTCCTTTTCTTCTCTTCACTTTTTCATCGCACCTTCCAAATATACCTTCTAGTAAAATAACTAGCTTAATTACTAATTTAATTTTTATATTTATATTTTTTATTTATTTTTATCCTTATATTTGTTTTTGATTCTATTTTTGTGAAATGATTTAATGTGACATCTTTTGTTAGATTAACATTCACATTAACACATTTGAAAATATCATTTGTTAAAATTTAAGTTTGTTATGTGTCAAAATTTGAATAATTTTTTATTTTAAAATTGTTCTAATTTAAGCATGCAACATAAAAATGTCTAGATTTTGATACATAATAGTTAGATTTTAAAACATGACAGACTCAAATTTTGACATACAATACTGTCAAACAACACTAACATCAATTTAACGAAAAAATCACTTTGAGTTTTTTTACCAAAAATAAAAACTTAATTCAATTTTTTTAAATAGTTTCAATAGAATATAAAAACAATAAAAAAAAACAAATATCTAAACATAAGAAATAAGTTACTAATTAAATATGGTATTTTACACCCGTAACTTTTGTTGGAACACAAAAGTCGATATTGAAATTTGGAATGAGGATATCTTAATTATGATTTCTTTTATCATTAAAGTGTAATTTCATTATGAAATTACAAAAATTGTGCAAGTTAAAAAAATAGAGGTGGGACAAATTGTATCAAGTTGGTATGGTATAACTTCAAAACAAAAAAAATCATATTGTTCCTGTAGAGAACAAATAAGATAAGTTAGGCACAAGCGTCACCTTACCATGTAGTCCGCTATCTCTTCAGTTGGCCTCTTTCCGGTCGATACATGTCAGCTTGGACCCGGGAGGGGTTACCTGCAGAAGAATCTCCGAAGCTCAAGTAAGTCAAAGCTCTCAGAGAGTTAAATCAATGATTAATGAATGCGTACCTTTAAATGATGGGGTCCACGCATATTTATAGAACATTAATGACGTTTGACCATTTCATGGGCTGGGTCTTGACCTGGGCCCTAGCTTGGGCCATGAGTGGGCCTGGGCCACAACCCAGGCCCTTGAGGCCTATTGAATGCGGGGGTCCCCTTAGCTTTTTGGAGAACTTAGCAGGTGTGTTTGGGTAGTCGGTCTTGACCGACTACTTGGCTAGGTGGCTTATGTTGGTAATGTTCGAATATTAGGTGGTCTCGATATACACTACTTTTACTTGGTTGATTTCGACGAGATACGGTACACCAGTCCCCCAGCCTTGTCCGATATGGGTTGTCGTTCAAGGATGATATGTGCTAGGTGTGATACACCAGTCCCCCAGCCTTTAAGTGTGGTGAACAGTGTTAAGGCTTATAATTTTGCAACTGTCAGAAGGTAGGTGAAAGGGCGTCAGTTGGTCACATCGAAAAAGTTTTGGCGCCGTCATTTCGGAGTGGGTTTTTTCATAATGATGGTGTCGCTTGATTTGTTACATGGTTTTGGCGGGAAGAGGTTCGTCGTTTGGGGTCACAGGCTATAAATGTGTGTTTGCAAATTGATAGGAGGTTACCTGTTTCATTTGTGATTTCTGAATTTAAAGACCTTGTGCGCGTAAAAGTGTCCGACTTGTCCTCTATTTCGACCGACATCTTCCCGTAAAAAACGAAATCAGGTATGTCTAGTAGTAGTAGCGTGTCTTCGTCTAGTAGTAGTGAAAGTACTGAGTCAGATAGGAGTAAGGATGAACGACTTGGCGGAGAGGGTACGAGTTCCGGAGTTGTTACAAGCGGGATGCCGATGGAGGTGGTGAGGAAAGTTCGAGAGGATCCTCCTGAGGAGTTGGAGGAGAGTAACTGGCCGGCC
>Ga0214544_1002596_pt1 | contig 37903 bp, 32 predicted proteins | sample CNSS3metaG_FD_160074 | JGI IMG/M metagenome (GOLD analysis project Ga0214544, IMG submission 160074) | Root nodule microbial communities from cowpea collected in UCLA plant growth center, Los Angeles, California, USA - CNSS3 | ecosystem: Host-associated > Plants > Roots > Nodule | place: USA...
AAAAAGATAGAATAAAAAAAAAAAAAAAAATATAAATTAAATTTTATATATATATATATATATATATATATATATATATATATATATATATATATATATATATATATATATATATATATACACACCCAGTTATATTATTATAGTTAGACTTTGGCCAAGTCCTTAATATCCCAAAGCTTTTCAACCTTCAAATCACACAACATAGTTAGCCATGGACTCAGGATTTATGATGCTCACACGAACCTACCCGCTCGTGGTCCTGCCTCTACGAACTTCCACGCTAGTAGTTCTACTCTACGGACCTACCCGCCCGTAGTCCAACACATGTGATCCACCAGCTACGTACCTCCCCGCACGCAACATCTCTCAAATGTGAGCACGCAACATACGAACCTACCTCGCTCGTATCCCCACATGAGAGTAACTGAGTATGAACCTCCCCGCTCATACCATCACATGTTAACCACCATCCATGAACTCTCGCCTAGGGGCAAGTTAAGCAAAAACACATGAGTTCTCGCTTAAGCGAGATGCTTAAATCAAAGCCTCACACCCCTCGATTTCTCGCCTGAGCGAGCTAACATGTCGCCCAAAACCTGGGCACTCTACCTTGATATTGAATAACTCAATCAACCCATGTTTCGTGATAATTCCTATAATTTTAAGATTACATTATCACTACTCCCATTCAATTATAACTTAAAATAATGCACAAAATAAAATATCATACAATTGGCATACATAAAGACTTGAACCTAAGTACTTTTACACAATTAAGTACTCTCAACCACTTGAACTAATATTTTTTCACGTCACAATAATTAACATTAAATATTATAAAGACTTTTACTATCCGCATTTATTAAATAATTATTTATTTAATTATTTAAATTTCTCAGTCTTATAGTAGTATAGAATTCAAAATTCTTGATGCTAGCTAGTGAACACAATTTGATTTTGTTTGTTGTTATTCTTTCTCTTTTTGTTCTTGTTCCTTAAACTCTTTATTTAGAAGTTCCTAGAAAGGGTTTAAACCGAAAAAAATGGTGGTTGTGGTTTCCCAGAAAAATGTTGTGCATGACAGGGAGATCGAGACCGAGTCAAAGAACCACAACCAGTTAACGATCCAAGTGCCCACACAGGCCCGCCAATTCCCTGAGCCCGTCAGCTTCGTCTCTGACACTTCCCCAGAAGAAGATGACCTCAGCATTGCTTGCGTGAGCTTCCTCTGTCAATAATGCTCACCAATGACGCACCTCTCCATCGTGTCGTGGTTGCCACTAATGACACCAAGCATAGTCAGAACCATCGTCGGCGTTTCCCGTGCTATGAAACTCGTGGGGTATTCTTCTTCAGATACACACATCAAAGAACAACAAAGGCACACTGTCGCGATTTTTCGAGCATCCTTGCATCTTGGTCGCTGCACCAGCCACCGGGGCTATCGTTGTTGCCATTCCTTTCCTAGGCACGAATGGAAACGGTGGTTGGCGGAGGCACATTGCGGAGGCACATTCCCATGAGAGAGAAGGGAAGCGATGACATGAAACCCACAGTATAACAGTGGTTGGACGAGGTTGCCTCGTCGTCGACGAGCTTTAGATGGTGGCCGGCGGTTCCTGAAGATTCTAGGCGTGACCTAGGGCTAATGTGTTTGCTTTCCTTTTTGGATGAAAGCAAGAAATGGGAGGAGAATAAATCTCAAAAATTGGAGAAAGAAGAAATAAGAAGATGAAGATGGGCTCTTGTGGATTTCTTCGTGTTCCCCTGATTTATTTTTCAACCCGAGAAATAGAGCTAGGGTATATCATTGATCTTAAAGGATGAAGTTGACATGGTGAATGATGCAATGGATCATTATCCATTACTTGAGACTAGTGGTTCGTATATTCCTTACATAAAAATGACAGGAGTACGGCCTTTGTTCGTTTACTAATCTTAAATATTTAAGACTACGGGGTGCCTAAAATTTTAAAAAGCTTCTTTTGAATGAATTTAATCACATTTTCAAAGGAAAATAAATTTTGACTTCAAACGAATGGATATCCCTTTATGATACTAATTTTGAATTAAAGAGTTAATGAAAAATAGATAAAAAAATATTTGTTTCAACCCTAGTATGCCCAGCTAATTGGGAGCTTACACTAGTGCATTTTACGTTTTTTACCTCAGACTTTATGCCTCGGTTATAGTGGAAACGAGGCATATAAACACGCGGTGGCAGTTTTGTAATTTATTCAACATTTTATGTCCCGGTTACTAGTTTACCCGAAGCAGAAATTAGTTTTATGCCTCGATTCTGAAAGACCCGAGGCCTAAAGCCCCTCCAAAATTTCCCCCTTCCCGCCACTTGGATTTTTAAATTTAAAACAAAAATTTTATGCACCGGTTAATACTGACCCGAGGCAATAAGGCCTTATATGCCTCGGTTGTTTGAACCTGAGGTAATACAATTAGTTAAAATGGCCAGCCTTAGGCCCAAATTCCTTTCTTCAGCAGGAAACCCTAAAGTCGCAGACTCTCCCCCACCAAGCTTCTTCTTCATCCTTCATGCGGCGGGAACGTCTCCCCTACCACGAACAATCATCCTCTCCTTCGTCTTCACCACGAGCTCGTCGGAATTCGATGCTCCTCCTCGCCCTCCCATTTTACCAACAAAACCCTCATTTCCATCAAACCCAACACTTCCCACCTCAACCACGACCCCCTCATTTGTCACTTCTACGCTTCCCAGTTCAGAGGTACTATTTCTCTTTCTCCTTCATTTTTATTCACCCTTCTCCATAACATGTTTGTGTTTCCGCTTCCCAGTTTGCGTTTCCGTTTCCCAGTTCGTGTTTCCGCTTCTTCTACATCAAATATTATCCCCAATTTTATCTATTGCATTCTATTGTGCCTTCTTCCCACAATATATACTGCATTCATATATTACTGTCGACGGGGTCTTTTTCTTCACATTATTTGTTCTTCATTCATCTTGTTTCCAGGGGTAAAATCTAGTAATATTGTGATGGTTTGATTGCCTCTATTTTGATGATTTTGTGCAGGTGATTGAGATTGGGTGGTGAGGTTTGTGATTTTGGTGATTTTGTGAGGATGCATTTATGAAGTGTTTCGTGATGTTGGAAAGATTAATCCTCCGTAAGTGAAAAATGGAGTGGAAGATGGTGTTGGAGTGGAAGCCTCTGTTTCGGTGGTTTTTTTTTTAATTTTGAACGTCTTAGGCCTCGGTTGTATCAAAACCGAGGTAGTAATAAAGAGATATGGTTTCGGGTAACACCTGAGGCCAAAAGCAACATTTTTGGTTTCGGTCTTATATGCCTCGGTTCTAAAACCGGGGCAAAATAGCAAAAATAGTCGCGGTAAAATACCCTTCCTGCACTGGTGTTATTGATTTTGATGAGTCTTTCTAGACTATATATTGCTTATGCAGTAGGTAAACTGCTTATGCAATTGGTAGACTGAGAAGATACACTTAATATTCTAATTAGCAATATTGAGATGCACTTATGAGATACTTAAGAGATTAAAAGAAATATGCCATTGAATATAGTGGATTTTTCATTGTACTAAAAAGGTACAATGATGCTAACTGAATCTTTGATTCAGATGAGAGAAAATCCATTAGAGGTAATAGATTCACACTTGGGGGTAGTGTGATTTCATGGAGATCAGCCAGGCAAACAATTATTGTTAAATCAACAATGAAATATGAGTATGTTGTTCTTGAAATGGTTGATAGTGAAGTTGAGTAGTTGACGAACTTTTTTAGCTAACATTCCACTAGGAATGAGAATACATTGTGATTGCCAATCAGCAGTAGCTACTAAAGAGTGGAACAATTTTCATTGAGTATGTGAAGTCAGAATGAAATCTAGTAGATCCTCTCACAAAACCCTAGGATGAAATATGAAAATATGATTATAGAAACATATAGAAGAATAAGACTTAAGCCATTTGAAACAAACAAGGATGGTAACCTAACCTTTGTGATTGGAGATCCCATGAATAAGGTTCTTATGGGTAAGAATAAGTCATTTGTTAGTTCTGATAACACACAAGTGTTTTTGGTTCATATAATTGTTTTTGGTTCATATAATTGTTATACCAACTACACTGTATGTTAAGTTTATTAATTTAAGACTGGTTCATATAGCTTGCTATACCAACTATGATGCATTACATCTTATACAAGACCCATGATTTTCTTCTTTTTCTTATATTTTGCAATATGTGGGGGATTGCTGTAAAATTTGGTTATTGCAAAATATGTAGTTACAATTTGGCCATTATAGCTAGAGTAGTTTTGTTTTGGTTATTATTGATACAACAATTTCGATTTTGGGCATTACAACAAATATGGTCGTTGTTGAGTTGTTACAAGATATTCATCATGAGCCATGGGATTTTAACTCATCACCATCCCTTATTCACACCTATAAAAAAGTGGTTTGGTGCTTTCCATAAAGGCAGACAATTAAACTCACATCTCTTTCTCTTTGGGGTTTCTTGTGCTCTTTTCTCCCTCTATATCTTTATTTTGTTATCTTGGGTTATTCTACTCTTTTAAAGAGTTTATCTTGTTAGTTTCTGTTATCTTCGAGATATATCCGAGATGTTCTTGTTGTACCTTGGAAAATTTGCATAAATAAATCCTTAAGGACAATGTTTCAACACGTTTCAGGAATTTATGTCATCGTATTTTTACTACAATGTTTTCATATCTTCAAACATTTTTCTTCAAATGTGTAAAACTTGTGAGTTTTGTATAAAAATATAGAGTTTTCAACTATTTAAAGTTTTTGAAACATTGTTGTCGTAATTAATTAAATTACTTAGCAATTGATTAAAATGCTCTCATTTCTAGATTTATAACTCCTAAAATCTTAGTAATTTCAATTTTAATGTGAACTCTTCGTTAGTGGAAATCCAACCATTAAAAAAAAAAAAACTTTCACACAAATCATCAATTTTCTTAAATACACGAACACTCCTTCTTAAATGATCGAAAAACCTTGTCAAATTATCCTTTTAACAATTTTTTTATCCTTATTTATTATATAATTTTTTTATACCATAATTTTTATTTGTTTATATCTTACATATTATTGATCTAATACATTCCAATTACAATTTCTTGTTCTATTTCCTCTGACTTCGTCTTTTGCGGAAATTATTTTTCATTTTTTTTATTTTTTTATTTTTATTATAAAAAGTCTTAGAAATCCAATCCATTTGTAGATAGCTAACCAATAAAACAATGAGTACAGTTCAGTTAAGATCTACACTGCACACTTTCTCCTCACTGTCACTTCTTCTTGTTTGATGTTCAATCATGATAATTGTCGGATGAAACATCTCAATCCAATTTGACTCTATAGTAATCTCATGCATTTTTCACGTACCGAAGATTGTTGGATACAACGTTGTTTCATTATAGGGTTTTCCCTTCACCATGGCAATTAGAGGCGTTAATTTCAAATGGTTTGTCTCAATCCTTCTTTCTTCATCACTTTTTTTTATCTTCCCAATTTTAACACAATCATATCACATTGAACGCAGGTTCGATGGTTTTTTCTTGTCTGTGCTCGCGACCAACACGTATCCTTAAAAATTCCCCCTTTTGTTGATTTCTCTCTGTTTTCGTATCATTCGTTAATTCTTCTATATTCTTAATCTTTGTTAGAAAAAAATATCACAAGTAATTTTTTGTAACTCTTTGGTGAGTGTGTTTTCTTTAACGATTTTTACTTATAGAGCTATTGTGATAATTAATTGGAACTTATACCAATCTTGTACATACCCTCTGCATATATGGACTGTGGTGAGTGAGATTTTTTATCATCAATTCTCATTTTATTTATTTCTGTTTTAATATATATTTTTATTTATTTATTTATTTATTGGATGTGATGATTCAGGTCGATTACAGTGTGGTTTTCACTTTCCGACTCTTGATGTTCATTGATAATGGACTTGCTTCCAGACTGAGGTTGTAAGACGTTCTACTAGTCTTTCATCTTTTAATGTTTTTGTTTTCTGAGACTTCTTCTAAAATTGTATAAACAGTGCATTTGTGTAAGTATGAGTCTGATAAATTGATAATGTTTTTTAAGTTTTACTTAACTCTCAAATTGAACAACATTCAGATCAGAACTAACCTAAAAATTTAATGAAATAGTAAAATCTTATTACTGTTTCAATTACTTATATTGTTTTCCCTTATTTTGTTGTGTTTTTAGAGATTTTGGATGGGCTCTGAGATGTGCTAATTTTTATGGGAGAGTGGTTGTACTTTCAATCCTTGCATTCCTTTTGTATCCATTTCTTTGGGCATGGACAATAATTGGTACCTTATGGTTTATCGACACTAAAATTTGTGTATGTTTTAATCCTTAATTGTAGTTTTTGATTTTGTAAACATGTTTAAGATGCTTAATCCAAAGGTGGTTTTATTTTATGTACAGTTGTCTGGAGGGGGTCAGAAATGGAGCTTCATTATTTGGTTACTCTTTAGCTATTGTGGACTCCTTTGTATTGCTTCTCTCACAGCAGGGAAGGTTAGCACTTCTGTGTTACTATGTTTGCAGAAAAATGTCTTATTCCTTTTTTCTTTTTTCTTTTTTTTGTCTCTACTTATGTTTTGTTTTCATTTTTTATTTTTGGAATTATTTGTAGTGGTTGAAACGAAGACAATTGCACTTGTTAAATTCCCCAGAGGGTATGCATATATCCGCATTTGGGGTAAGTTCTTTTATCTATGTTGTTTTTTTGTTTATATTAGTGTAGTTAATGAAACATGAAAACTCCATCTCTTAATGGAATTATTTTCTCCCAATGAAAGGGAGTGAACAATAAAGGATTCTACTGTTTTTGCTTTTGTTGAAGTTGCATTTGCGCTAATGCTCAAAATAATCGGAATATAGTATGTTAGTGGAGATATGATGAGTTATGAAGAATTAGTCTCGTTTAGTCTTTTCTTTGTTTTGGAATCATGATGAAATTTTGCTCTTATGAACTTATCCTTGAAATGGTGAATCTCACACATTTGAAAACTTCGTACTAAATTTTTAGATTTATTGGTTATGTAAAATCTTTTTATCTACAACTCATGAATTTGTAAGTTAAATGAATTTTTATTTTTATTCAAATTTATGATGGATTGTATTTTTAGTTATCTTTATATATAGAGGTGTCAAAGCGAGCTGACCTGACAGACTAGCCTGTCAATCCGTCTGAATAAAGGTAGGTCGGAGTATATTTTTGAACTTGTGAATATGCAAACTAGACCATCCAACCCGTCAAATCCACCATGTCACACGTATGACGGGTCGGGCCAATTCACCGACCCATTACCCATTAATGAACAAAGCAAGCAAAAATAGGTCTATTGTGTTCCTTGTCTTCTTTAAGGGTATGAAGGCGACAAGCTGCACCACAAGATTGCGAACGATGCAAGAGTGTGAACGTGAATCCCTCCCACCCATCTTCTTCTCATAGTTCGAATCTCATCCCGGTCCATCTTCTTTACGTTGATTTATCCTGGTTTATTTTCTAGGTTTGTGTGGTTTGCATTTGGCACTATCGATTCTTCTCTCTGTATAATTTGGGAATTACGATTGAAAATTAGGGAATTTGTGAATTAGACTTACTACAAACATAGAACAAGCCTTGTTGTTGCAATAGAACATGCTGAGAATTTCTTTTAGAAGGAACAACACAAAGAAGAAACTAGAGAGCAGGAGGGACAATTTTGTGTGACTGGTGACATAAATTTGGCGGGTTAGTCTGCCAACCATCCAATGACAAGACGAGTTCAATGTTTTAACTCTTTTTTTTTTATGTTGAATTGACATCGGTCCAATTTTGGTAAACTAGAAGTGGGCAGACACAAACGGACTAACCTGACCCTTTTTGACACCCTATTTATGTATTATAATACTTTATGCTACATAGACACAACATCATATTGTATTAAAACACTATTACCCATTTAGTAAATATGCCTTATTCTATTTTCCATCATTAAAATTTTGTGAAGAAAAAGTAAAAAGGACACAATATGAAAATGAACAATTTGTATTTTGTTGTCCTAAACTTGGGACTTTTGGATGATGGTATACTGATAAGAATAGTTGTTGTTTATTGTTAGATTATAATGGAAATGATCCAAGTACCTGATTGGGCATTTGAAGCTGCAAGCACTGCCCAAAATGCTACATTTCATCCTGGACTTTACCTAACTGAAGCTCAGGTTATTTTATATTATACTTCTTCTCAACCATAAACATGCATAATTTTTAAATGATATGTCTTATTTATTTGAACATCATTTTAATATATACTTCAGCACATATATTTTTTGTATATTTATTTTTAGTTTGATTACTAATAGATAATGTGGTGTAATTTGAATGCAGAAAGAAGCAATGGAAGCTTCAATTCAAGAACTTCCAACATTCAAGTTAGATGCGGTTCCTACTACTTGCAACGAATGCCTCATTTGCCTAGAAGAGTTTTGTGCAGGAAATCAGGTAAACTTTTTCTTCCATACCAATACCTATAACTAATGGGGAAAAATATTAATTCATTTCTTCTTAGTCATATTCATTTCAAACTTAATAGGTTTTATCATTCAATGAATAAATAATAAATATATATTTTCCATTCTCAAACTATTTTTCTAAATTACATTTTGTTCTTAAATTAAATATATAGTTATTTCATTCTTAAATTTTATTAAAGTCATGTAAAACTTTTTCTACGAAGTTTAAAGACAAAATACAATTTTTAAAAATAGCTTTGAGACAAGAAATATACTTTAACCTTACATTAAACATTTTAATGTGGTGTAGGTTCGTGGGTTGCCCTGTGGTCACAATTTCCATGTGGAATGCATAGACGAGTGGCTTCGGCTTAACGTGAGTTGTCCTCGATGTCGTTGTTCAGCATTTCCTAATCTTAATCTTAATGCAATCTCTGATCTTCATTTCGATCCTGAAGACTTTTCTAACACTAGTATAACAAGAACACATGACTTAAATCAAACTACTAGGTAAAATTACTTGTTATTATAGGAGTTTATTTGTCGTCTATATTTTGAACCTTTATGTCATTTGGTTTGGATAGATAAAATAATACTTTCAAAAATTATAAAAATGGGATTAGAGTTGTAACTTGAGATGTGTCAATTGCAAATCATATATGTCTTTTTTTTTTAGTTTTTTATTTATTGGACATGTGCCTATTATTTTTCCCTTTACACATAATTAAAGTGGTGTAGGATGTTGTAAGGTATATATATTATTATTATATAGCCATTTCATGGAATTTAAATGTGATTTATTTTATAACAAAAAAAAAATCCATTCACTCTTAAAGAAATGAATCAACTTTCTTTGTTTTTGGCATATTTAAAAAATATATAAATTTTCATATAGTTTATCGGGTCATGGTTTTGATGTCACATTTTACAACATTTAAAGAATAACAATACAAAGATAAAATTATTTTTATTTTTTCATTTATTTATGTTATGAATATGTGCAAAAAAGATCTAATTTGAACCCTAATTTACTATCTTACCAAAATAAAAAATATGTTTTATAATTACTTCTTATTTTAAAATTTTAAATAGTGAATTAACGTATAGACAATGGGTAAAATTTAAAATCGATTATAAATAATGATATAAAAAAGTGAATAAAATAATGTGGTCTTGGAGCATATAATTAGAAGTAATTAAAATAAAATAAATGGATAATCACCTTTAATAATATAGATTACCTTGTGAAAATAGACTATAAGTATTAGAATTTAAATCACAATGTATTTTTGAGTTCAAAATTAAAAATATTAAATAATTATGTTTATAATCTTAACAAATTTAATACAAAAAGTAATGGTAAGAGAAAAGTTTAATTTCAAAAAATTGTCGAAGTTTTATTTTCAAAGTAAAGTTACTGGCATTAATATTTCTTGGTTTAATTATTCTTCGTTGTAAGAGAAAAGTTTAATTTTAAAAACTCGTCGAAGTTTTATTTTCAAAGTAAAGTTACCGCATTAATATTTGTTGGTTTAATTATTCTTTTATTTTTATTTTCGTTCTAAAATGCCAAGTTAATTCTCCAATTTTTTATATAGATTTAATTTGTAACACCCCATTTAATTTAATAAACGAAATTAAAGAAAGTGTCACATAAAGATAATATAACAGCGTAGTCTTGAAGTTTAAAACTTAACTCCTTAAAATTATTCAAGGCACACCACGATGTCAAAACTAAACCAGATACAAAATGCAACAAAGTCAAAATATGAATTTAAAATATAGACTAGTACATGGGCCATAGCCCAAAAAGAAAGCCCAAGTAGAAAAAATCCAGCCCAGATGGCTAAGCAACGGAACCATGACCTCCCTACAAACGACAGAAGGGTAAGCTAGAGCCAAAAATAATTTTATCATGTAATCAGGCATGCTTTCACAGTCAACTACTCATACATCATCCAAGCATGTTATGAAATCAATACATTACGATTCGACTCGACTCATCCGAATACATATAATCTGATTGGATTCAGCGGATAATTGCACTTGTGGTGGATACCTCTGCTCACCCCCAAGTTAAGTGTTACAAGTGTTACGATGTTTCAATCCCCTACACACAAGGTTAGCCCTTAATGAGTTTCAAGCCTCATGCTACTCTCACCACAAGAGTCAATCCGCTCTAAGTGAGACTAACTGACCTCTTAGAGTGTCAGGATGCAACATTACCTTGAATCCTTACCAGACTATACAAATAGGGCACCACCATGAACTCCCACTAACAAGGGCCATAGAATTACGTCCCGACCACTGAAGCACGACCCTAAAATCTCACCTAGAGATTTCAAGGAATTACGCATTGACCACGGACCAATCATGCTTAATCAATCAAGTAATACATATTATACACATAACCTCATGCCAACCATCTTCAACCCATCCTCATTCGTACCCAAATATTGAAACATACCAACCCATCCTTTGTATTTCATATCAATACCATGTCTCTTTGATACCATCCATCTCATTTAAATTACATGCCAAGTCTATACCAAACCCATCATTCACCAACCATGAATCACATCACTCATACATAACCATTCATCTCATGTTTTTAACATAATAATTATACCCAAGCAAGTGCCAATCATTCAAGGACAAAGAAACAACCATACACCACACTGTCCTCACCCAACTCCTCGCTCAGGCTGAAGGGTCTCGCTCAGGCGAGCCCCCTTCGCCTAGGCGAGGGCTCAAAAAGGGGAACAATAACCTCACGCGTGATCTCGCTTAGGCGAGACCCCTCTCGCCTGAGCGAGACGTTCGCTCGCTCAAAAAGAGCGTGGGTCGCCTGAGCGACTACTCTCGTGAAGTAGCTTGGGCGAGCCTCTATTAATCTCGCCTAGGCGAGGCATGCTTGCTTGGGCGAGAAAATAGCAGTTTCCCCTCACTGTTCGACACCTGAAAAATCCAAGTTGCATCCAGAGCAGTATACCAAGCATATTCATTTTAAAACAGACATCATACAATCACCAGAGACACATAACAAAACCAATCACAGGAAAAATACACTCAAAACAAGAATCTCTAGCTCCCCTTACCTGGAAATAAGCTAATAGACTATCCCGGCGCGACCTCGACACCGAACAAAAGAGCGCAGTAGCTCTAGGAACAAAGATAAGTAGCTGGAAAGAAATAGTGGGACAAAGCAGAACAGGTCATTGAGATGAGCCTCAAGGAAATGTCGAAAATAAAGCTAGAGGAAGACCACTACGAGTTCAGAAGCAACTTACATGGAGGGGAAGAGCTTGAGTTCGCTTGGGGAAGTTGACGGCTAACCCTAGGAGAGTGTTCTAAAAAGGAAGAAGGGCAGTGTTTTAGGTTCTATTTTGCAAGAATGAGGCTGAAAGGGAAACCTAGCAGTTTTAGGGGTCTTGGCATCCTATGGACCAACCCTTAGGCCCAACAGATTAAGGTCAGCCCTTAGACATTAGGGTAGAGAATAAAAATGGGCCTTACACAATTTAGTTTTGATTTTTTTTTAAATTAATATAATTTGGTCATTTTTATTAAATGTCTTAAAGGAGTCATTTTCATCATAATTAAAGTATGTTGATTTGTTTTATTGGTGTAATTAACATATTTTTAATATCTATTTTGATGAAAAATCTTTAACCCATTTCAAGAAATTTAATAAAAAAGATTTTACTGTATTGATTTTTAAAAATCAGGACCAAATTGATACTAACAAAAATTGAATGACCAATTTGATATTTTTGAACAAAAATAATAATAAAAAAGTAATTAAACCATATTTATTTTTAAAATAACATGCTTTTAAAAGTTAATTACCCAAAAAAATTGAGTTTTAGATGAGTAATTTCTCTCCAATACTATGAACATACGGATATGGCTGAAATGATTTTTCTGTTTTTAAAATTTAAATGTTTGGTATATAAATATTGGGTTAAATATGTTTTTAGTTCCTCAACTTTAATTTGAAATTGGAATTTATTCCTATCTTACATTGTTTGACACATCTTCGATTCAATATCCTGTTAGGAAATGCATTTGACACCTCAAACAAAACTTAAGGTAATTAAATTAAAATAACTATATTCAATCATTTTAAAGTTTAAAGACCAAAATATATCAAAATTTCAAATAGAGACGAATTCTAATTTTGGAAGACTAAAAAAATTCTTAACCCTATTAATATATAATGATTGAAATTATTCCTGAATACTTTTAAAATAATATTAGAATTTGCCAATAAGTTTAGTGATTATTTTAGTGCGAAATTATTTTGAAAAAAATGTTAAATAATTTATTTAATTGAATACGATATTGTTTCAAATAAGTTAAACAATTTATAATGTTTTTTATAAATATAGTTAATTTTAATTTGTTAAATGCGAAACAACAATTTGCAATCATAATTAATTTAAAGTGAAAAATATTTCATGCTTAACAATTCAAAATTAACTTTATGTACATAAATTAAACATTATTTAAATTAAATTACAATTTATCTAATAAATATTTGCTCACAAATATTTAATGTTAATTTATAAGAATAATATTAAAATAGTATATGGTAAGCATAATACTATGAAAAAAATAAGAAAAAGATAAAGGAAGGTTGCATTTGTTTTCCCAAGTATAATATGATCTAACAAAGATTTACACCGGTTTGCTCAACATAATTTATGTTTAATTCTCAATTAATTAATTGAGTTTCACTACGTAAACTATTGTTGTAAGATACAATAATATTCTTTTAACTTGTAGTCGGTCTTAACTAACTTGTATGAATATTGCTTAATATTGTTTGACAAGTCATTTTTTACTAACACGGGTATCGTTTAACAATAAGTTCGTTTTGACTAACATGAATATTATTTGACAACAAGTCACTCCTTGATAACATGAGTATTATTTGACAACAAGTCACTCTTACCTAATGTGAGTATTCTTTAACAATATGTATCTCATGTCTAAGACAAAAAAAATTGTTTGGTTGTTATAAAAAGATCACAAGGTTTGCTCACTAGAGAGGGGTCGAGTCATTTGATATTTGCTCAGTATCTTTTAGTTTGTTAAACAAACACAATGCTTTTCTCTCAAGTTTGTTTGACTTTTTCCTTCTCCCACAATATCTTTTATATGAAGAGCTCCAAGGAATATATTCGGTGCACATCTTAGGTAGTTGTTGTAAAGGACATTTTCAACTACTTCAGAACAATTTTGAGGCTGCAGGACACATTAAATGCTTTTTGACATAACATCGAATGCTTGTGACTTCTTTGGCAAAACCTTTAGAGCATGACAAAACTTTACAAACTAAGGAATATAGATTATTTCCACTTTTGAGCAAAGTGTAAAGCTTGCCATAGTTAGTTGACTTCACAATACTGACTTCTTACCTTTTCTAAAGAAATTGTTTGCATGAAACAACCTTCAGTATGTTCTTCAAAAAATCTTTGATGTAAACAAAGAGTTGGAATATTTTCTTAAGAGACCGAAGAAGCTTGTAATTCTTGTAAAATAAAAGAAGCATTTATTAAGGTAGGTATGTTATTAAATGTTTTAGGCTTGCATCTACCAAACAAAATATACTTATTATTTGTTCAAGCAAAAACTCATTTGATTAAATATTCTCACTTTCGTCTCTTCAAGCAAAAGTCTATTGGATACTAAATATGTACAACCCTTCTTATTATCAAGACAAAACTTATATTAATCAACATTTAAGCATGTCCATTCATACAACTTGTATTTGATAAACAAGATTAAATATTTAAAATTATTGAAAATATAACAAATTAATGTTTTATACTTAATTAGTTTTAAACTAGTGTTTATGCATAAGTTAGTATTTGTTTGTGTGTTTATTAAAAGAGATTTAAAGATTGGGGAAGAAAACAATAAATATTTTTAAGTTTTTAATAGAATCAACCTTAAAAATAATTTATAGTTTTAGAAAGTCAATATGTCTATAAAAAATAAATAGTAGACTTTGTAAAAATACAAATGATAAAACATGTGCAAAAATAGAGTTGACTCTCTAAAAGTATAAGGGATATGCACTAACATGTAGAGTTGAATTGCTAAAATACAAATTAGTGTATGAACAGATAGAGCTATCAAAATGGGTTGGAACTCGCGAGCCAACCTGGCCCACCAAGAGTTGGGATCGGGTTGAGTTAAATTTTTTTACAAATTTTAATACGGGTTAATTTTTGACTCAACCTACTTAGAACCAAGCTCATCCGGGTTCGTCTAATGTGTATTGTTAGACTTGTCTAATTAGTATATGGACAAACTTGTGTATACTATATTGTAAGACTCGTTTAATCATAAAATGGATAGAGTCATCTAATGTGTATTACTATATTCATCTATTATGTGTATGATCAGACTCGTCCAACATTATTGTTAGACTGATCTAATTAGTGTATGAACAAACTCATCTAATGTGTGTTGTAAGACTCGTTTGATTAGTGTATGAACATACTCGTCTAATTTGTATTCTTAGACTCATCTAATCATTGCATGGAATGACTTATCTAATATTTTTTGCTATACTAATCTAATTAGTATATGGACAGGCTCGTCTAATGTATATTGCTAGATCTATACAAAGTTTTTTGCTATGCTTATCTAATCAATGTATAGACTCATCTAATGTGTATTACAAGATTCATCTAATTAGTGAATGAATAAATTTGTCCAATGTCTATTAATAGACTCATCTAGTTTGTATGTGGAAAGACTTGTCTAACATATATTGTTAGAGTCATATGTTCAATATATAAATGAGTCGTCTAATGTTTATTAGTAATATTTAATCAATATATCGACATACTCGTCTAATATTTTTTGTTCGCTCATTTAATCAATGTATTCCCAAAATTGTCTATAATATTTTTTGCTATACTCGTTTAATGAATATAAAAAATGACTTGTCTAATTTTTTTTTATTATAGTTGTATAAAAATATAATTAAAAAAATTAAAAATGTCAAATAGTTAAAAAATTAACTTTTGGAACACTTGTCAATAATATAAATATGAATAATAAAATAAATTTTCTAATATTTTTTTATATATTATAATATATTATTTAAAAAAATATTAAAATCAGTCATGGAAGGTTGAGGTTAAATCTAACCATCATTTTAAGCAAAAGAGCCATATAGTTATTTCTCTAAAGATAAAGACTTTTTAATTCTTTATCTATTAAAAAATAAAATTATTTAATAAAAAATAATTAGAAAAAGGACATACCTCTTTATACACGGACATATATATTATAAATAAAAACACCACAATAAATAATCTAAAAGGTAGTTACTCTGATAACGAATATTTAAACATAGGTCATTTATAAAAAGGCTTCACCTTGACTCAAATTTTCATCTTCAGATTTCACCCGTGATAAAATGGATTGATAGATGCAGAATGGTATAAAATTGGGCAATTTGGCTCTCATTGTTTTCTAACTCTGCACAAACAAGATGATATAATTATTAAAAAAAGTTCAGTGTGGCAAATGAATCTATAAAAACAAAACCGAACACTTATCTCCACCCACTCGCTAATCGCCGCAGCAACAACTAGCGTCGTACCGTATCCACTTTCTTCCAACTCCACCCTTCTTCTTCCTCAAACAACCAAACATGGTGGTGGCGGGTCTCTCTCCGGCCATCTCCGTCTCCATCTCCACCGCCACCACAACCCCCTCTTGTTTCCATTTCCGGACCACAAAACCATCCTCTTCTTTTTTGGGCCTGCTCCACTCTCCCCAGCCCAATCTCTCCATCTCCGCCAGGAGGAACCGCTACAACACCACCCACTGTTGCCGCTGCTCCCTCAATTCCGACGATACCTACGTCAATTGGGATTGGAACCGATGGTGCCGCTATTTCTCTGAAATCGAACAGGCCGAGAATTTTGCCTCTGTCCTTAAGGTACATCGAATTAATAATATATTTATTCTTTTACCGAATTTTCGTGTTCAGTCGCGATATGAAACTTCTTGAACTTCTTGCAAGATATGAAACTTTCTTGAACTTCTTGCAAAAGTTGAAATTTCCGTATGCGTAATCAGTCAGTGGTTTGATTAATCATTTGGATTCTATGCCTGTAGAATTTATATGCAGTTAGAAACTACTCGTTTTAATCTGTACATAGAAACCATATGATCGTTAAAAAGTGTATAAGTAGAAACATGAAGGTTATGTTGGCGTTGAGTTGACTTATCACCTTTCTCATTTAATTAAAGAGTCTGTTTGGATGAATTTTTTTTCCATATGCACTTTTAGAAGAAAAAAATATAAAGGAGAAATGAATTAAACTTCTCTGTGAACTAAAATTAGTTATGCATAAGCTGATTTGTAATTGTTCTCTCATATTTACTTCTCCAAAATTAGACTTCTACCGCTTGCTTTATTTTAGGAAGAAACTCATTTCACTTTTATCTTCTCTTAAATAGGGTTCACGAATAAATTTACCAAAACTAACCCTTAGTCTAAAGTTAATTTTAATGAATAGGTGATGCTTATGGTACTTGCTTTTTTTGTGTTTGTGTAGTTTCAACTTGATGATGCTATTGAAAAGGAGGACTTTGAAGAGGCCATTAAGTTGAAGAGGGCTCTTTTGGAAGCAACGTCCAAGGACACTGTTGCTGAAATTATGGATCAGTTGAAGGTAAGAGCACCAGAATTTGTCTGAATTAGTTGACTTTTTTATTTTTGTATATATGGTGTTGTTGGTTCTAGATGTCAACTGGTGGTTGTGTTCTTGTGCAGAGTGCTATAGATGATGAACGATATCATGATGCTTCAAGATTGTGTAAATGCACTGGAAGTGGACTGGTATATTTCTTGTTTGCTCAACTTTGTGCTAGCCATTGTTTGAAAGTGTAACTTTTTACAATGTTTTATTATTGTATTTAGAGCTTGATTTTTTTTAGTTTGTGTTTGACTCAGCTTTTTTCCTACTTAAAAGGGAGATGTTCAGCCAAGTATGTTTTTAGAAAAGCTCTTGAAAAGAAAAGTAGTTTTTTTGAAGAAAGGCCTGGAAAATAGAGGTAGTGGATAAGGAACTTACTTTTATGTAGATGAGAAGTGAAAATTAGTTAGCACAAACACTATCTTAGTATTTCCTAGAAGACGTAGCTTCACCCTCTTAACAAAACTTCAACATTATGGATCAGTTCAACATGGTCTGCAAACTAGCTTTCATCCGTTGTAGAAGACAAATAAAATATCCACTGCTTAGAGCAACGCTTACAATATTTATTTCTCACATTGAGTTAGTTAGATAATCACATGCCACATTCAAGTTACCATCACCAATAACTCATGATCCGGAATGGGTGAGTCTAATAATGTAGAAGAATGTTTTGGAACAGAAATTGGGAGTTATGAGGATTTAAAGTTTGTCCCCTTGAAGACGTAAACAAAAATTAGTGGTATGGTTGGAAGATATTTGGTAACTGTCATCAATCATTCAATATAATTTAACAATGACAAGGTTTTACAAGGGTTATATATATTGTAATGGGAAAGAAACTCAACATTATGAAAATTTAAAACAGATGGTGTGCCAGATTAGAAAGAAGGTAGTTTTAATAAACTTATGCAGTACAGTTGTCTGAGAAGATACAGACAACCCGTTTAGAAAACAAAATAGTAGTTGTGATTTGTGAGTATTGTTACTGATTGATGGTCTCAGCAAGCTTTTGTGAATAACAACTCCCTTATTTGATGACCATTTTTACCTTTATGTGCAGGTGGGCTGGTGGGTGGGTTACTCGAAAACCTCTGATGACCCCTTTGGTAGAATTATACATATAAGTCCTGGTATGGGTAGGTTCATTGGCAAGAGTTACAGTCCAAGGTATGAATGTCTACAGTATATTTTACCCTGTAGTTTTTTTATTGGGGAGCACTGCTTATTTCTACTCAATACAGACAGTTGATGACAGCATCTAGTGGAACTCCAATTTTTGAAATTTATGTGGTAAAAAATGCTGATGACACGTATCATATGCAGGTAATATTCAAATTTTCCATCTAAATGATCCTTGTTTATTTGTCGTACCAATCTGCTTGAGGGAAACAAAGTCTTAGTTCACATGTTGATTCATGGATAGTTTTTATTGTTTCATTATTAATGACCCACATATTTATCAGTAAAAGGCTTAATTTTGGGGGTACTAATGGAAATATTTAATAAGCAAACTGAATGTAAAATGAATTATAGAATAGGAACATCATTTTTAGTGGATAGTTTTTAGTGTTTCATTATTAATGACCCCCATATTTATCACTAAAAGGCTTAATTTTGGGGGTACTGATACAAATATTTAATGAGCAAACTGAATGTAAAATGAATTATAGAATAGGAACATCATTTTTGTGGTTTTGCTTAAGTGTATGATTTTCAGCTGGTTTGTCTTTATTTAGTCTTTGTCCACATTATCTACCTGATTCTGAGTAATTTGGTTAAGTAGTATGCTATTGGTTATGATGGGATATTGGCAAAACCTAACAGGTAGTGTATTTGCGACAAGCCAAAGGAAAGTCAAAGAGAAACTCTCTATCTATATCTGCTAAAGGCCCATCCAAACCCGAGGTGGATAATGTATCTTCATCAGTTGAGGTGCAGGAAGATGAAGAGAAGGTCGAAAGAAATGATGAGAAAAACAATAACATCGAGGCAGTAACTGAAGAGGGAATTAAAAGTGTCATAAATTTTCTTAAAGAAAAAATTCCAGGATTAAAAGTCAAAGTTATGAATGTTAATGTTGAAGAGGAAGCAGCAGAGAACAATGATTCTATTCAGCAGTTGATGGAGGAAGATAATAATAAAACTGGCTCTGGTGAGAATCATGAAGATGAAGTTGATAATCTCGATGAACCTGATGGGGTCACTCTAGACAGAGATGGAGATGCCACAGAAGAAGAAAAGGATTTGGAAATGAAGCTTTTTATTGGTGGGGTTGTACACAACAATGAGGATACTCCTGTCAAGGATGATTTTGTACGTCTTCCAGCAGTAATAAAAAATATGGAAAAAGATTCTTTTGTCTTCAATTTTGCTAGCAAAAATCTGGACTATGGTATCAAAGAAGATAAAGCTCCCAATATCAAAGTGGCGGCTTTGGCAGCGCAAGGAGTCTCGGAGCTTATGCCTCCTGATGTTGCTAATGCATTTTGGAGTTCCGACAAAGTGTCTTCCAAGGTGAGACTGGGATATTGAAGCATTTTAAACAAAAATCATGCATTTCTTTGGAGTTCTGTTAACTCATTCAGTAGGAATTAAGGAACACCTGTTATGATTATTACTGTAATGCTAAGGTTTTCATTGGTGATAAAATCAGGACTATTTCTGTGTGGAAAATGGGAGACTATGTATGTTATTGATGAAATGACACAAGTACAAAATAAGAAAGAGCCAAATCTCCCAGCAATGGAGGAAGCTCCAATCCCCAAGCCTAAGCTTGAAGATGGAAAACTTACACATATTTCCCCTCTGACATAACCCCATCTTTTACATTGGATCTGTCATCCTTCTCTTGTTTTTAACTGGCCACACTTCTTACCAAACTAATTAACCCTTCCCAGCCTTTTTTGTCTATGATAATACTGTTAGACATACAAGAAATGTGGAAAGATTCGTGGTTATTGTTCACCGTCACCTATGTTTATACACAACTTTCAACATCTTTTCCACTTTTCTTTCTTTCAACATGCTATTTAGTGATACCATTCTTTATAGCTTCATTTGTCACTTTTCCGTTGCTAAGTTCCTTAAAAGGAAAGTGAAAATCCAATAAGTCAACTCTTCCACTTTGTGTCTTGTTTCTAGCATGACTGTCAGTATTCTATTGTTTCCTAATTTGATTTGCTACTTTAATTTGTGGTTATTGTTCCCCGTCACCTGTCTTTTTTGTTGAGTCCATACGCAACTTTCAATAAGTCAACTCTTCCACTTTGTCTCTTATTTCTAGCATGACTGTCAGTATTCTATTGTGTCCTAATTTGATTTGCTACTTTATTTTCTTTTGTTGTGAGTCCATACGCAACTTTCAACATCTCTTCCATCCTTTTTTTTTTCTTTCAACGTGGCATCAGAGCAATACCATTTTCATCACCTATTTTGTTAATACTCTCTGCTGCTAAGTTCCTTAAAAAGAAAGTGAAACTCCAACTAGTCTCCTCTTCTGTTTTGTCTCTTATATCCAGCATGACTGTCTATATTTCATAATGTACTAATTTGGTTTGCTACTCTAGATTGTGGTTGTTGTTCACCATCACCAACGCTTTTGTTTAGTAGTTTGTACATAGCTTTCAGCATCTTCATCTATTTTTCTTTCTTTTAACATGAGATCAAAGCGATGCTATCTTAAATGACTCATTTTGTGACTATTTCGCTTCCAAGTTCCTTTATACAAAATAAGTGCAACTCCAATCAGTCACCTCACCTCCTCTGCTTCGTCTCATATTTCCAGCATGACAACCAATCTTCAATTTAGTCCACGTTTGGCTTGCTACTCTGATTTGTGGTAGACATTCATCATTACTGACTTTTCCGTTGCACTTCTTCTAGCTTTGACAAACTATCTGACAAAATTAACTACTCACCTAATAACAGTAATTGATTTCTGTTATTTACAATTGCAACAACTACATATTACTTGGATACGCATATGGTCACAATCTACATCAATATCACTGTTGATTATTGTAATCTATCCAACCTTAGTATAAGTGAGAGTTGAACGAATATTCTGACATAAATGAAATCTGTATAACAGTGAGATAATGGTGATGTCAGTTCCCATGAAAATTGATCTTAAACTACTTGTGTGACCCATTGAAGTTTTTTTAACTATCACTTGATATACCGTGGTTTACTTGTCAAAGAACTGACTGATGCTTCATCTAGATCTCCAAAAGCATGCGTGATATTGTCAGAGTTGCTATGAGTCAAGCACATAAAAGAACTAGATTATCTGGGGATACATATTTTAACCGGATTACCTGTTCAAGAGGGGATTCTGATCCTTTTGATGGTGAGGTTACTTATCCTTTTGTGCGTGTGATATTTTTTTTTAAGGAATTTAGTTAAAGCAGAACTAAGAATTGTTTGTGCTGGTCAAAATGCAGGACTCTATGTTGGCGCATTTGGCCCTTATGGCATGGAAGTAGTTCATTTGAGGAGAAAATTTGGACATTGGAATGAAGGGGACAGCGAAAATAACACTTCAGATGTCGGATTCTTTGAGTATGTAGAGGCTGTGAAGTTAACTGGGGATCTTAATGTTCCTGCTGGCCAGGTTTATACATTTTTAATTCTTGATCATATTGTGAACTTGTATCAAGTTTATGTGAGCATGACAAGGAAGAACTTTTTTTTTTTTTTTGGGGTAGGTGACATTCCGTGCAAAAATTGGCAGAGGCAATCGCAACACCAATCGTGGGATGTATCCTGATGATTTAGGAGTGGTAATGCACTATTTTAATGGATGTCTTAGGTGTTGGGTGTTGAATCATACTTAATTTCGAAATTAACTTTAGCCCATCATACTAGACCTTTTCCCCAACAATCTTTTACATTGTAACCTCAAACCTGCTGTGATAGAAACCTGGAATCTTATTAGAAAGATTATGGATATCTCCCCTCAATCCAGTGTTTAATTCCTAGAACTTCGAGGGTATACACCTCCCAATATGAAAAGGCTTAAACTCTATCACAACTAACAAGATGGCATCCCTCTCAACCCCTCTTCATATTTATATACAGCTACTGGTCTACTAACTTAAACCTGCCTTCAATGGAACTAATCAGTTGCAGGCCCTCAACATACCCCTTTGTATTTCTCAGACTAACATTAGTTACTAATGGGGAAAATGTAGCAATTCTCCCTTTAAGCATTATTCATCTTGTCCCTAATAGCAATGGGTTGCTGCAAACAAGGTTCCATTTTGTTCTAACTAGTTGAAGCATGATTATCAAGCCAACCCCATCCTGCTGCTGAAAATATTCTTCACTCCAACTAGGACAAACAAACACGTCAATGCCCACAATCTTCTATGCTCTGTTTTCGGCAGTACTATTATTGTATTGGATAGAAATAGATAGAGTACTCAAACAAATGCGACATTCACCTTCACTTTTTATTTTATTGAATGTATTTTGAATCTTGTTTGTTTCCTTGACTTGCCTAGTTATCGGGAAATATATTTTGTTGGATCTATGATTTTCTATTGTTAATTATGAATGTCATGAATTTTGACTATTTCTTTTAAAATTTGGGCATTTATATGTATATTGCATAAGTTAGTTAATCTATATATAAAATTTGTGAATAATGGCCTTCGCTAGAAGAAACAAAGGCCACTCATAGCTATCTCTACACCATGAAAAGGCGACATCTTTTGTACTTCCAAAAGAATTAAAAATCTTGCTTCAATTTCCTTTTGAGGTTGCTTTCTAATGCTTTTTATATGTACTTATTTTTATTGGTTTCATCCTTTGTTTGGGTTTTCTTTTTTTCAGTTTTACTCGTTTGTATCAGTTTTTGATGTTCTTGAAACATACAAATAATCTTAAATACTGCACTTATTTCCAATCAGGTTGCTAGTTATAAAGGCCAGGGGAGAATAGCTGACTATGGTTTTCGAAATCCAAAATGGGTCGAAGGGGAACTGCTCCAACTTAATGGCAAGGTAAGTTTAGTCAGAGGCGTTGCATTTTTCTCATAATCAATAATAGACTTAGTTAATAGAAAAATTTGGTAGAATTTCTGTTGACATTTTTCCTGATCTGCTGTTGTCATATTTAGGGCATGGGACCTTACATGAAAGGTGCAGACCTAGGCTTCCTTTATGTAGTACCTGAGCAAAGTTTTCTAGTGTTATTCCACCGGTTGAAACTACCCATGTAAGCCATGGTTGATGCTACGCTACTCCTGTATAATATATTATCTGATGCGGGGTGGAACATGAAGGATTCTGACACTAGCACGAGATTACATGTTACACTTTTTTTCAGTGGTAGTTTTACCCTACAGGCAGGCACTTGTTTTTGTTTTTCTAGTCCTTCTGAGTTCATTTTTTATTGTTTCTTTTACCAATCTCTTTGCTATCTGTCACCTTATGTATATAAATTTTGCCGACTACTATAATAGTATGCTAGGAACTCTGGAAGTACCGTAAGGGATCTTTTATGTGCATAATGTGGAATATATCTGTGTGTTCCTCCTTTCTGGTTTGGATTTCTCGTTTGTGGAATTCCAACATAGTCTGCTTGTATGAAAAGGAGCAAATAATATTTGAACTTCTTCCCTGTGGTAATATATCCACAGATTTTGTTACACCATTTCCTCTTGAAAGAAAGGAAATAATAGTTATAAACTTTATGCCACCCTTATCAAGAAGGTATTGGCAGCACAACAGATGCCTCAAGCTAGATTCCTGAATAAACCTATAGTGCTTTTTGAGACGTGTGAAGAGATAAAAAGGTGTCTCGTAAGAAAGCAAGTGCTCCATTATGTAGCAGGTTGCTTTCAGTGATGTATTTTATGGTTATTTTTTTTGGACCTTACCTTAGATGTTTGTACAAGAATAAGTTGCATTAAAATGCGCAATGGGAACCTTTCCAGTGGAAGCTGAATTAAATAAAGTAAGAGATATTGTCTTATTTTCTTCTTATTATTACACTAAAGTGAGTTCACTCTAACGAAATCAAGTTACTTTTCTCCATTTGAGAAGGTTTCTTTAGATTTTAACGGCCCCGCATCGATTTTCTTCGTATTTTCACATTGAGCATCAAGAAAGTAACTCAAAATCATTTTCGCCATATTTCAAAGTCACAGAAATAGTTGTCTATAACTCATTTTCGCCATATTTCATCAGTAACATGATACTTTTGTCAATTCATCATTAATAATCAGTGTGTTTATGATAATAAATCTTAAAAACGAAGACAATATCTTAATGAATGAAAAGTTTCTAAGAATTTTAAAATATTATTTGTTATTTTTAGTTAGTAACTTAAGACTCAACTTATAAAATTTAATTTAAAACAAAAATAAAGGCTGTTATATAATAATTACGAATATAAATTAAATTGTGGTTGGTTAAAAGGCAACCATTATAGCTTTTCCTTTTAGACTAACACAGTCAGTAGAGCACTAGAGAGAGTGAAGTAATCGAGGTGGCACGTCTTGCGCTAAGAAACAACGACGAAAAACTAAAACATCCTTCTTTTTCTTTTCCCACCACCCAAACCAACCTTTTTCCTTTTTCATTGCACTTCACTTTATTTTTTTCTCACTCGTCGTCTTTCTTTTATAATCTTCGCTTCACCAAACCAATGCAAACGGAAAACGCAGAATCGCAACTCACGAGGGTCGCACCGTCGTCATGAAAAAATCGCTTTCCAAGGGCTCCGAGTCGTCCACTCAGTTGGACTCGCCGCTCCACTTCCACTCTCCGATGCGGTGGGACGGGACCGATCCGCCGGAGTCTCCGGAATACCGCTCGCCGGAAAACTTGACGGAAAAGCAGGCGGACCACTCTATGGCAATCGTCACCGTAGGAAAGCTCAAGCAGCTCGCTCCGGACAAGCGCACGGAGAACCGGAAGCCGCCGGAAAATCCGCCGCCTCCGGTGAGGGTGTTCAACGGCGCGATGACGGAGGAGACGCAGCGTCCGGCGGCGAAAGCGGCTCCTGTGATGGTCGGAGGCGAGAGGAGATCGAGGTCGTCGGGGTGGACTACGGATGAGACGGTGTGCAAGGCGGCCCTAGGGTTCCGGCTGAGCGAGATGGTGGTGTGTCTGATTTCGTTTTCTGTTATGGCGGCGGATAAGACGCAAGGATGGAGCGGTGACTCCTTTGATCGCTATAGAGAATATAGGTATTGAAATCATCATTACTATTTGTATTATTTGTATGATTATCAATCTTAACTATTGTTATCTATTAACTAATTTCTGAAGTTTGTTTTGTTAAAATTAGGCTAGGTATATACTTTGTGGAAATGAATTGGTTGGTGATTGTAGAAATTGATAAATGAATGTTTGCATTAATGGGTGGTGATTGTAAAAATGTGGAAGTTATTGGTGTGTGTTGATGATAATTCTTTCTGGCAGGTACTGTTTATCTGTGAATATCATTGGATTTGCATACTCAGCGTTACAAGCATGTGATCTGACATGTCAACTTGCCACGGGGAAACACTTTATCAGTCACCACCTTCGCAACCACTTTGATTTCTTCATGGATCAGGCATGCCCAACCACTCTGTTTCTGTTCCTATCTTTTACTTTCCTTCTTTTCTGTCAGAGAAGTAGTGAGCATATTCAGTCTTCCCAATATTGTCAAATTAGTATACTACTGCTTGAATCAAGGAAGGTTATAACTAGTAATTTTGAGTTCAAGTTGGAATATTCAGTGATCTGGAGTTTAAATTTGAATATACTATTGAATTAAATACTTAGATTTTTTTTTTTTTTTTTTTTTTTTATATATATTTTTTTTTTTCAATTATATTATTTTTTTAAAGATTACATATTGTCCTAAAAAGAAGATTGTTTCAGCGTTCTGTTTGTTAATGTGGAGATTTTGCACTAGAGCAATATCCAAAACCTTTTTTTGTGGCTGAAAGTGGTGACATTTTTGTGATGAATTGATGAGTAGGTTCTGGCTTATCTTCTGATATCAGCATCATCATCTGCAGCGACACGGGTTGACGATTGGATATCGAATTGGGGGAAAGATGAGTTCACAGAAATGGCCACTGCATCAATTGGAATGTCCTTCCTCGCTTTTGTTGCCTTTGCTATGAGTTCTCTCATCTCTGGTTACACCCTATGCAACCGCAGCTCCATGTGAACCTCACACCTACTTCTCCCAATATGATGAAATATACTTGTCTGAAACTGATTTTGATGCATGACTTATCATCACATCCAAGAACCCAAAAACGTGGAAGCAAGAACTATTTGCATCAGTCACAACGTGGAAAACCACATGTACTGTGCTTCCAAACATGTTGTAAAGAAATTGTTGATGCCCAAGAGTTTGCACTGAACTGACGGATTTATGTATATACACAGTTTCAGTATATTGTTCGTGTTGCAAATGGGAGGCTGGAAAACATATTTTCCTTGTTTGATTTTCCATTCAAATACTCCTTTTTAGATCTCATGTTCTTCCACATAAAATGTGTTACTAGCTATGAAGCATAGACGCCGACATGAACATTGAACACGATTTAAAATATAGGATTCAGAACACAAATCTATATATTAAATCATTATATTAGATCATTATGAGTTCTCTAATTTAACGACCAATATTTATATAATAATCTACATATATTATCATGAGATAGAAAAATAAATTTAATCTATTCATCTAATATTCAAAAGTGATGAAAAACAGTGATTATATAAAATTTGTTACTTATTTTTTTATTCCTGATTCCAAGAAAATTATTATATTTATCTTTATTAACATTGTATTGGGTTTATGTCAAAAAACAAAAGGTCTGTCTTCCAAAATGTAATAAGAAATCTTCAAAATTTTCAAGATCTAAGAACAAGAAACTCTAAAAAAAGTGAATAACTAAATCCATGATAATTAAAATAAAGAAAGGAAAAAAAGAGAATGAGAGAATAAGAGAAGAGAAGTGTGAGTTATGTTTTTGGAGGAAGCAAAAGTCATCTATTTATAGATAGAGAACGGGTTTGAGATGGACCAAAATCTCATGGCACGTAGAGGATATTTGCAACGACCACGTAATGGTCAAATTTTTCGAGCGCTAATGAATCCCAAGCTTTTCAAAGAGGGAACGAGTCTTGCGACATACATGAATGGGTGTGCAACATTTATATTTTGCAATATTGTTATAAAATCTTTTTTTTTATGGCAATCTCCCACATTGCAAAAGATAACATATAGAAAGGCTAAAAGAAGAAAATCTTAGGTCTTATATAAGATGAATGTATCAAACCTGGTATAGCAAGCCATATAAATCAGTCTTAGATTGTAAAACTTAACACACAATGTAGTTGATATAACAAACTCTATTAACCAAAACATTTAGTATGTGTTAGGGGTTCATCAATCACAATATACCTCCACAATCCTTGTTGTTATTGTTGTGTTGCACTTACTCGGTCATGCGCGTGCCTGTATTCATGAGTGTTCTAGAGGTCATGCCAAGATCTCATACAAATAGCCTCACTTAACACTCACATATGTGATTTCATCAAGCGTATGTTGCACATCATATACCTACCCATAAGGGATATGTAAATCATTAAAAGCTTTGTTTTATCTAAAATTCATATGTTGCACATCACTAAAAATCATTAAAAGCGTATGTTGCACATCATATACCCACCTATAAGGGATATGTAAATCATTAAAAGCTTTGTTTAATCTAAAATTCACACACACACACACACACACACACATGGGATCTCCAAACACAAATGTTAGGTTACCATCACTTGTTTGTTTGCAAGTGGCTTATATCACATTCCCCTCAATGTTTCTAATATCATGTTTCTTCCTAGTGGTTTAGTTAGAGAACCTACTAGATTTCATTTTGACTTTACTAAGTCAATGGAAATATTTCTACTCTTTAGGAGTTGCTTCACCAAATTATGATTTAATTGTATATATTGTTCTTCCCGTTGTATTCCTTTTTTTTAGCTATAGCTATTGTCGATTGGCAAATTAAAATTTATTGACACAAATGTGGTTTGTTTCATCCCTAGTGGAATGTTTGCTAAGAAGTTTTTCAACCACTCAGCTTCACTACCATCGATTTCGAGAGTAAAAAAATCATATTCCATTGTTGATCTTACAATAATTGTTTGCCTGACTGATCTCTGTAACATCCCTAAGAAATATTACTTAAATATATAATTAAAATAGAAAATTGAATATCAAAAGTCGCAATACTATTATTCCCAAACGCGGGAAAATTTAAAATGTTTAAACATCGCGCCAAAATTTATAAACTGTAATAGGAGAAGACATTACAATCTCCAAAATCCAAAACCATAAATAAAATATAGTAAAACAATCTCCTAACTCTAATTCCCAAGCTAGCCCTCACTCCTTCGCCTGAGTATCCTCAACATCACTTGTATAAACATCTGCTCCCGTGTAACGAATCATACGACCATCGTCATACACAAACAAAAATGGTGAGCTGATAAAATAAAAATAACATATATATAATACGCAAGATAAGTCATACACTCATTTTATTCCATCTACTAGTTCTTGGCCAAGACCTTAACCTCAAGGCTTTTCAGCCTTCAATCACACAAATGGTTAGCCTTGGACTCGGGAACATGATGCCCACACGAACCTGCCCGCTCGTGGTCCTCCCTCTACGAACCTCCCTGTTCGTAGCCCTGCTCTACGAACCTCCCCGCTCGTAGTCCTACTCTACGGACCTACCCGCTCGTAGTCCAACACATGTGATCCTCCAGCCACGTACATCCCCGCACGCAGCATATCTCAAGCGTGAGCACGGAACATACCAACCTACCTCGCTCGTATCCTCACGCGAGAGTAACTGGATATGAACCTCCCCGCTTATATCATCACATGTTAACCACCATCCATGAACCTACCCACTCATGACACAACATCTCCCGATCCAAGTATTAGCATCACAGCTTAAACGCAACACATACACAACTCAAAGCCTGCAGGATTTCCGCCCGGCGCAGCTCCAGGTGCCGCCAAGCGAAACCAGTCCAGACCGCCTGGCGGTACCTTCCCACCGCCAGGCGCTAGCGTTCTCCCAGACCCACTATTTTACCGTCACCGCTTGGCGGAGCACACCCTGCCGCCAGGCGCCACGCGATGCAGGGACCTTTGACGCTAGTCCTATCACCTGGCGCACATGCCTAGGCCGTCAGGTGCCATATCAGTAGCGAAATTCTACTGGTTTTTAGCACCCAACACAGATTGGCTTGCGTACCAAAGCCATCCCAGCAGTCTAGAATGCACTCTTCAACTCAACGTTACTCTCTTAGGAATTTACAGCTCCCATATGGTTCCTGTATCTATTATTCACAATTGTCAAGTCCCTTAATCAAGGCCTATACTTTTACCAAATATTTCAACATTTCATAATATCCCAATCAAGCCTATAGGCTAGACCCTAGCTCAGTCCCTTGCAATTAAACAACTTATTACTCCTGCTCCACAATAATACTAACAATTTCCCCTCACTTACTTTTCACTTAAGTTGCACCATTTCTTGCAGTTAAACAACATGTATCCTATCTATTTGGCTTTCCTATCCACCCTTCCCATCATGGAATATACTCACCAATTCCCACCTGAATGCATCTAATTTCTCAAACATGTCCCAAACGATATTCCACCTCTATGGCCACTTATATCCATTGTTATACCACGAACGCAGAATTAATATTCCTCTCTACTTTACCTTTAATAATCCCTATTATTGTACTTCTCTTATAGTCTCAATCACAAAAGATTCTAGTACCATTTTCTCTCCCAATTTTATATATATATATATATATATATATATATATATATATATATATTTTTTTTTTTTTATATATTTTTGTTTCCAACCCTTTACAGGAATCTCTCTCGCGACCCGTCCAAACTGATCACAAACTTTGTCTTTGCTCCTGTCATCGCCTGGCGGCAGGCTACAAGCCGCTAGGCGGTGTATCAGATCTTGGTCCAGTACTCCCTTCTCTGACGAATACCACGATTCTTCCCTAATTCAATCCGATTTCAAGTTTACCAGCACACCACAACCCATCATAATTTTTATCAACTCAAATCCCGATTCCTATTAAACTTCACGCATGATAAACCTTTCACTCCTATCCACATACCCAAAAATCAGAATTTTATGGGGTTCCTCGATTTGAATGTAATTCAGTTGTTTACATCCACACATTATAATTCACAAGCATCACAATGTTAGCAAGGACATGACATTTCCAAAAACGCACATTCATGGGAGTAATCTGGAGACTGGAAAGTCCCAATTTACTGAAATCGCCTAGCGGCAAGAGATGAGCCGTCAGGCGGTTTCTGGGTTTTTACCCAGAAACCTACGAAAAACAATTCAAGAAAATAGAGTTTAGTTCTTATCCTTAGCAAGGCTTGAACCCACAACCCATCAATTACCAAGTAAAATGCATAACCAATTCAACCAATTCATATTTGTGATAATTCCTATAATTTTAGATTTATATTATCACGTCTAGCATTCAATATATCATCAAAATAATGCATAAATTAAAATAACACACAATTGGCATACATAGGACTCAAACACAAGTCTTCTCACACAATCAAAGTACTCTCAACCATTTAAGTTAGTACTTTTCCATGTTATAGCATTCCACATTAAATGCCTTAAAGACTCCTATTACCCGCATTTATTGAATAATTATTTAATTAACTATTTAATTTTCTCGGGTCTTACAATCTCCATGTAATAACATCACCCCCAAGTCATGTAACCACTAGTGAATTATGTCTAATCTAAATTAGAGAACTAGTTACCATCACTTTACCCTTCTAGTACAACGGGAAATCACTATGTTCAATGGCATAATCCATTGAACCTCTTAGGTATTCATAAGTCCTGTAAGTGCATCCCAATGTTTCTAATTAGGATATTGAGTGTACCGGCTCAGTCTACCTATTGCATAAGCAATGTCTGATTAAAAAAACTTATCAAATGTAGTAATCTCCCAATTATCTAGGCGTACTAAGGTTGAGAAATAAATTTTCCTCTATTTTTCTTTAATTTAGTGTTAGCATTCACCATTTATGATTCTTCCTAAGAAATTTCTCAATTTATTGTTCTTGAGATAATAATATATCATCTCCTTTATGATTTTAACACCTAAAATCACATCAACTTCACCTATATTTTCATTTCAAATTTAGATCCTGAAAAAATTTAGTTCTAAAGACTATATTAATGCATGCACCAAAGATTAGCATGTCATCCATATATTCAAATATAATGAAACATTCACCATTTTGAGATTTAGAGTACACACATTTATCAACATCATTAGGTGAAAAACCATCACAAAGCAACACATTATCAATTTTTTCATGCTACTATTTTGGTGTTTATTTCAACTCATACAAAGATTTTAAAAGTTTGTTCACTTTATTCTCTTGACCATGTACAAAACACTCTTCAAGTTGAGTCATATAAATTTTCTCCTCTAGTACATCATTTAGAAAAGATGTTTTAACATCTATTTGGTGTGTAACTAGTTTATGGATAGTTGCTAGAGCTAACAATAATCAAATAGAGGAAATCCTAGTCATAGTTGCAAAAATATCAAACTAATCTATGTTGGATTTCTGAGTAAAACCTTTTGCTACTAATTTTGCCTTATAGTTCTCTATGGATCTATCAGGGTGATACTTTTTCCTAAAGATCCACTTGCAACCGATGGGTTTTGCTCCTTTAATCAAATTTATTAAGGTCCAAGTATTATTTTTCTTAATTGATTCAATTTCAATCCTAATGGCCTTATCCCATTGTTTTGCATATGGAGCACTAGTAGCCTCTAAAAAACTTGTTGGATAATTTTCAACTAGATAGGTATAAAAGTTATATCCAAAGAATGTTTCCTTCCTCCGTCTCTTAATCTTTCTCAAATCGTCACACATGGCATCACTATTACTATCTATAGGTTGTTCAGCTTCTCACTTACCTTTAAAGGAAAAATATGTTCAAAGAATTCAACATTTTTTAACATCTTAAAATTTTACATCAATGGTATTAGTTCTTATCTTCAAAATTTTCGTTTTAATTTTAAAAAAATGTAACCATAAACCAAAAATATTTAATAAAAATGTGAATTTTAATAAAACCATCATTATAACATTTATAAAAAAAATAAATTAGGTCTCAATTTGGAGAGGAACAAAATTGCTCTATTTTTAAAAAAAATTGCTCTATTTTTTAATAAAATTGGACTAAATTGAATAAAGATAACGAATATAAGAATCAAATTGAATATAAAACATTGACATTAACACGTGGAACGCAACACACGATTGGGTTTACATGTGGTTTCAAAAAAAAAAAACCATGAAGCGACACGTGACAGTCACAGTTCATTGCCGTTAATTATTTAAACGACGTTAGCAAAAAGAACCAAATTGAACAAAATTAACTAAAATTGGGATATGATTGAAAAAAAAAACAAATATTAGGACTTAATTAACATAACTGAACAAAAATAGGAATCAAATATGTATTTTAAATTAGAAATTTTTATGGTAATAAGATTGGAGGTAAAGACTACTACCACTCCAAAGAAACTCCCTCAGGTATTATTACCTTAATAATTTCTAAGATGTCACATTCTTTCCCACATTTCCCACAATGCAGTGAAAAGTAAGGATGGAGATGGATTTGATTTTTCAATATCCAGTCTAGATTCAATAAAATGGATTGGATCTATAATGTAAATTTACTTGATCTATTTAAAATGGATCTCGACTAAAATTCACATCTATTTTAACCATATCAACTAAATTTGGATTTTTTTAGTCTAATTTAAATTAGATTAAAAATAGATTTAATCCATTGTCAATGAGAAAAATCTAATATACCTGACTATTAGGTCCATCAAATATGGACAGGCCTAACTCGGCTTTACCCATCAATTTTGGCTGACTTAGGTCGACTTTAGGTCCTAGTTGACTCAACTCGACCTTCAGACTCAAACGACCTTCGCTTAGACCGACTTGGTCGACCTTTGTCTCAAGTCAACTCAGTTGAGCTGCATCCAAGGTCGACTCGGCCAACCTTCGCCCGGGACTGAGTCTATCGACTTTCGACCAGAGACCACTCATCTGATTCATTCGACTGGATCAGTTCGATCGAGACTAACTCATCCAAATTTCGACTAGAGACCTTAGACACACCTTAATTTTGGATTTTCAAAATCCAAAAACTAATTCATTGTAAATTGAATCAAAATCCATTTAAATGAATTGAGATTTGAATTTTTACAATTCAAAAAATTATCTGATCCAAATCTAATTAAATAGATTTGATTTAAAATAAAAAAATATGGATAAATCAATCTAAGTGTACTTAAAACATTATAGATCTAGATTATGGATCAGATATCAAAATTTGGATTTTTTTTTTCAACCTCAAAAGCTTTTACTGTATAATTTTTTTTTGTTTTATTGGTATGACAGTTTAGTAAGTTACTTGGTGTGATTGAGGGTGACAAATGTAGTAATTTTTTATGTTTTTTTATTTATTTATTTAGTGAGCTAAAGTTATTAATTTTTTCGAGTGTTTTTATATAATTTGAAAAAAAATTTATCATGATACAATTCTTTTAGAATTTTCTCTTAAATTTTCATAGAAAATACCGTAATTGTTTTCGAAATAATTTTTTACAAACAAATATATAATTATCATAAAATAAAAATTTTAATATATTCTCAAAACGATAAAGTAATATTTTTTTTTTTATTTTGAAGCACACAAAATATTATTGATTAATGCAGGAGAAAGAAGAGGAAGAGGAATGAAGAGGAAGAGAGAAGGCAAAAGAGCATTCTGAGTTGATCAATAAAGGGTTCATTGCTATAAATAATAAATTGTATTTACACAATCTATTATGAGTTAGAACCATAGCATACAGAGTGTCTATCTCTCAAAATTCATGTTTTTGATAAAGACAAAAAAAGTATTAACGTTTGAACAAGTTGTGGTAAATTTCTTCGTGCACCCCATGATTTCTGACAGCAACCTATATATTTAAAATTCCAATTATATATTCGTTGTAATTACAGTTTCGGATTATTTCATCTCTAAATATTTAAATTATATTATCTCTAAGTATTTTAGATTATATAATTTATAATACAAATTTATGTTTTGAATTACATAATCTGTAATATAAATTTGAGAAATAATTTAAAATGTAAATTATGTTTCAAGTTATAACGTAATAAAAAATTATATTTTAGATTATACGATAAATTACATTTTAGATTGTATAATGTATAATATAAATTCCATATAAAATTACATGATTCATAATACAAATTTATATTATGAATTATGCTATCCATAATGCAACGATTCATAATGCAAATCTATAATAACACATTTAACTGCACCAATATCATTGTTTCGCACCATAGACCCAATTCGGAACCATTCGCACTCGGACCAAACAACCATTGAATATTTTTGTAATAAAGGGTATTAAAGACATTTCACTTGTGGGGTGCAGGAAGAAAATAAGAAAAAACACCCGTCTCTTGCTTATCCAAATCAAAAGCCAGAATGAAAGAAAATAAATGAATGATTTCTTCATGAACACAAAACTTGAACGAAGCCCTTGTGTTAATTTTTTTTCTTAATAAAACTAAAAAGTGATTCTGTTAAGTTTAACTTTTGTTAATAATCGATATAATTGAGTATGTGTATGATTTTTAGTAATTGTTAGATTTGTTTATTAAAAAAATTAACATTACTTGAAATAACCATTAAGGATTTTAAATGGGTAAAAGAGTCTACAATATTAATTACATATCTACAACATCAATTATACATTAACGTTCATATTTCTTTTAATAAACACATATTACTAAAGAAAAAAATTGCTTCAACTATTAACAAATGTTAAAGAAAATTACTCTATACCCAATATATCTCTATAACTATCTATATTGTCCTTACAATTACAATTGACATAATATTACTTTCTTATTCTTGTTGCATATTATATTCATTGTAATCTATTTTAAATCTCAATATCATATTTCATCTTGAAATCAGCCCTTCATTAACTTTTCATAGAATTCTTGAAACTTAATATTATTCATAAAAACTTCAAATTAACAAAAAAATCGACATCATAATTGTTGTATTTCATACGTACCAAAATTTCAAATCAGTAAAAAGAAAACTACAAAGTGTCAAATTGAGTGCATCTTTTATATATATATATATATATATATATATATATATATATATATATATATATATATATATATATATATATATATATATATATATATATATATATTGAACATGTCCACACTCAATCCAATTTACAACAAAATATTATCAAATTACATGACAATCTTACAATTCAAAACACATTCCGGTATTTTGCATATACATTTATAACTTTCATACTCTACTTGATTTAAAATCAGAACAACTGTAACGTCCCAAAATTGAGTAACCTCAATAAATAAAACATCACATACATGAATAATCAGAGAGTACGAGATTTAGGGTAAGAGTGTATACAATACGTCCAAAATACCCGGATTACAAGAAAAGGGCCCCACATGGCCCAACCAGAAATATACTGAACCACATAATTAAGAAATACTGGGTCTTGTTCGTCCAAGAAAACATAAATAATAAAAATCCGCCGATAATGGGCCCCACAGTGGGCCCAACACCTGTCCAATGCGTCAAGCCACAACATCTCCATTACCATCACCACCGCCAGGAGTTCTCACATCTGCTCACATCAACAAGGTTGATGATCATCGCAAAGGTAGAGTCCACACATAACACACAAGCAAGCAAAAGGGTAAGCTAGCGAAAAAGTTGTCATATCATACACTCAAACATACCATTCACATTCAAACATACGTAGCAGACACCCACATGTGAAGTACTCATCCATATTAAAACCTAAGACTTGACTATCCGGATATGTACCTGAGGCACCACCACGTGACAGTGGAATTACGTCCTAGCATTGAGACGTCACCGTGAGGCCTTCACGGAATTACACCCTTACAGGAGGCACCACCACGTGGCCTTCGAGGAATTACGCCCTTGCCCTGAGGCACCACCATGACCCCCCGTGGAATTATGTCCATTTATCGAGGCACCACCAGGGACTCCCTTTAAGAGGATCAATGGAATTACGTCCAACCGATGAGGCGCCACCAATATCTCCCATTACAAGAGTTATGGAATTATGCCCTACCCATACTTTATACATGTTCCATCCACCAATCAAGAATTTCCCATAACATAGATATCATGTATAATTAACAATTCATACAACTCATGTTTTCCAATTCATACCCAATACATAACATGCCATTTCCATTTCAAATGTAACATATTAATCATGCCATCATCACACAACCCATCTCGTAAAGCATATGGGATCAGATAACAAACCACACATTAACTAAACACTCAACAACAACATCAAACCCTGCCCACTGCCTCGCTCAAGCTAGCAGGGCTCGCTTAGGCGAGAGGGACCTTCTCGCTCAGGCGGATCCCATCTCGCCTAAGCGAGAGCGCGACAAGGAACAGGGGCTCTGCGGGGTCTCGCTCAAGCGAGCCCCTTCTCGCCTAGGCGAGAGCACCCCTCGCTCAAAAAGATCGCGAGTCGCCTAGGCGACAATTCGAGGGACAAAAACCTAGGCGAGCCTCTGATAATCTCGCCTAGGCGAGACTAGCTCGCTTGGGCGAGAAAACCAGCACCTGCCACTGTTTTCGCATACAGAAACCAAGACCACAAACCAAAACATGCTTTAAACTCGATCCAAAATGAACACAACATCAACCAATCCATACAAACACTTAATGTTGGCAAAAAGAAGGAAGTCAAGTGATTTTGAATGATGATCGAGCACTAATGAAGACAAAGTGTTCAATTATGCAAATGTTATCTTGTAAAATAAAATAAGTGTATTGTAGAATAGTTTAATTAAACTTAGAATCAGCAGCATGGCATTCATCTTTCTAGAAGGTTTCTTATTTTTAGAAAAACTACAGTGATAATCGATTATCACTATTGATAGTGATAATCGATTATCTGTGCAGAACTTGTATTTTTCGAAAACCTACTGGAATAATCGATTATCTCCTGAAATAATCGATTATCCTGTTCAAAATTTGCTTTTCAGGAAACCTACTGGAATAATCGATTATCCTTAGTGATAATCGATTATCCTTGGCAGTTGGAACATAAAGATTCAGTTTTTAACTTAAATTTTGAAAACCTACTGGAATAATCGATTATCCTTAGTGATAATCGATTATCCTTGGCAATTGGAACATAACGGCTCAATTCTTAACCTAAATTTCGAAAACTCTGTTTAAGGAACTGCAGTTCAACTTCAAACACACCTTTTTAAGATTCAGAGTTCTTTGGCTGTGACTGCAAAGTGTGGCTCTGTGAGATTCTTAAAGAAAGCTTGAAAAACCTAGTGTGAGTGAGCGATAACTTTTTCTAAGTGAGTTCTTAGAAGATTGAGTGTTGTG
>Ga0214544_1002597_pt1 | contig 37885 bp, 21 predicted proteins | sample CNSS3metaG_FD_160074 | JGI IMG/M metagenome (GOLD analysis project Ga0214544, IMG submission 160074) | Root nodule microbial communities from cowpea collected in UCLA plant growth center, Los Angeles, California, USA - CNSS3 | ecosystem: Host-associated > Plants > Roots > Nodule | place: USA...
TATATATATGTCTTATATAAATATATATATATATATATATCACTACAAGAAAATGTCTTATTAGTAACCAATTTTAGTGACTAAAAGTTGTTAGTCACTATAGTGACCAATTTAGATACCAATTTACAAAACTAAAATTTATTGGTTACTAAAATAGTCACTAATATAAATAAAAAATTATAATTGGTCACTAAATTTGTCACTAATTATTTAGAGAGCAATTTAGTAACTAAGTTATTTTGGTAGCCAAAACTTATGTGGCTAATTTTTAGTGACCAGTTTTCTTTGGTAGCCAGAACTATAGTAGCTAATTTTAAAAACTAATTTAGTGACCAATTATAATTTTTTATTCATAATAGTAACTATTTTAGTAACCAATAATTTGTTTACTGTGTAAACTTGTATCTAAATTAGTAATTATAGTAACTAACAATTTTTTGTTACTAAAATTAGTTACTAATGAAGCATCTTCTTGTAATATATATATATATATATATATATATATATATATTATAATTATAGTAAAACCATGTAACAATTCAAAATACAACAATAAATGAATGAGTATGTACGATGTCGATCAATAAAAAACAAAATCTAGAATGAGGAATTGGTTATCAATGTGATAAGAATATTAGAAAAAAATTAGTTAAAAGGAAACTAGAAATAATCATTATTTTGAGTACTATAAATAAGACGAGGGGTGAAGGTTTGAGATGGAGGAAAAACAAAAATAGATAAGAGTTGATAATGTAAATTCATCCATTATAAGAAAAGAGAGAGTGAGGATATCTAGTAGCAACAATGAATACAAATTTATATATCATCAAAGTCTCAATACAATCTTGGTGTATTTTTCACAATAATTAAGGTAAGGGAGGAAACATTTATCATTTTATCTTTTTATCTCTTCATAATTATTTTTATTTCTATATTTACCTTAAGTAATGTGTCCCTAACATAATTCTAATTTATATTTAGTTATGTTCTTATTTATTTATTTATATCCATCTTCAGTTGTGCACTAGTCCTATTTATTCAATTTATATTTACTCTCATTTATTTATATTTATCTCCAGACACATACTAGTTCTCTTTATTTATTTTTATTTATTTTCAGTTATGCATTAATCCTATTTATACAATTATATGGTTTAATATCAAAATAAAATTTATGATGAATAAATATTTGATTATTGTAGTTGGAGGCATGACCTTGGAGATTTAAACGAGTTAATATTATAATATGAGATGTTCTTGGGTTACTTGTTGGCCATGAAACTCATTTATCATGACTAGTCAGTACAAAATTAATCCAAATCTTTATAAAAGTATGATAAAAATCCAAGTTTTATGGATTTGAAAGAGTTCTTATTTTGTTTTATTTTATTAAGATACATTATATTTTTATGAGATATTTGTCTCGCTTCCCTATTCTATGATTGTGTATGCAAAACAAAATTTTATTATCTCATCATAGATGGTTGTTCCTAATATGTCTGACCCATTTTTTTACTGATGTTGTGGCGGTCTTCCAGGAAAATGCATGGCAAACAAATGTAATGAATAATTTTATGACATTTTAGGGAACATCAAATTGGAGTTACTTTTTATTTACCTCCAATGGTCTAAGTAAATCATATTCATAACCTCTTTCCTCCAAATGTTTGAAGGCCAGTATATGAGGGGAAAAACCGTAAATAAATAATACTTCTTCATCTTCTAGTGTAGAAAATATAATATGTACCAAATGGTGTGAATAGAAGATACATACAATATAGTAAAATATATAAATATATGTATATGCGAATATTTTAAGTATGTTATATGTTATTGTATAATTATGTGTCAAAATTTTATAACTATAATATATAAAATAATAATAAATAAATAAAATAGGTTATCACATCCTTGGCCTCCATTTCGTTACACAACCCCATCCACCTTCAATGACCGAGGTTGTTTTTGTAAAAATACTTATTACACCCACAAATCTCCTCAAATAAGCAAGATCTCACAAGTCCCTAATCCCGTTAATCCGCTATACATTTTGGATCCCAAACCTTAAAAATGAGTAAATATAATCCACTTAACATAACAACATTATCATTATTTCTTTTACATGTTAAATGACGTTACATGCTAGTAATTGAATTGAAATATGTCAAACAATATAAATTATTTAATGACACAAAAAAAATTAACATTGTTGGATTAAGAGAATTATATCTATTTATTTTTAAAGTTTGAAAATCAAATTGTATTAAAATTTAGGACAAAAATAAATTTCAATTTTGCATAAAAATTTAAAAATTAAAATCATATTTAACTCTAATTTTTGTATATATCATTATATAGAAAACTTCACTCTTTTAATATACATTTTTTTTTCTAATTTTATCCTTTAATAAGTAACTATTTTTTAAATTAAAATAATTATTTTACCAATTTTACCTTTTAAATGATTTTTTTTTTCTAAATTTAATTATTTTTTATTTGACAACTTTTTAAATTAACTTTTTTTAAACTAAAATAAACTATCTATAATAAAAAATACTTACAAAATAAATAAAAAAATATGCATAATAGCATTGTTAAAATTATATACATTTATTTTTATAACTATACTTTTTTTTACCCTGAAAAGAAACACATGTACACTAAACACATGTTTTCACTAATTAATAGAAATACACGTGTATTTGTTTTCACTACTTAACACACTATGTGTGTTTTCACATTACAAATTCATCTATATCACGTTCAGTGAACATATATTACTGCCAAACCACATCCTAATCCAAACACAAAAGTTTACGAAACGTACAAATGACGTGTCACAGACATTTTTGTCCATATCTGAAAACACAAAAACCATCGAATAAATCAGATCAGAAGCGACAAGTCATGTCTGTGCTTGATATCACAAATTCTTCCGTATTAAAACGGCATTTTCTCATCTGTTATACATGAATGTTTTTTCTTTTCTCTTTCTGTTAGGAACATTGTATGGGGAATTTTCTGTTTGAATCACTTTTTTTAACTTCCGACAAACTGTGCCATCATCTGGTTGCTGATACGCAACAAAGAGATTGATCATCCATTAAAGAGAATATCAGTAAATTAGTGTAAGTTGTGGACAAAACTATCCACTTCTTCAGGCCTTTTTGGTACTATTTTTCGATATGAATTGGAACTTCACCTTAGCAACTTATGCTACTATTCAACACAAACTTAACTTATGTAGATTAACAAGCTAAAACTTCAATTCTGATAGAAAACAACAAAACCACCTAAGAAACAATACCTAAGTTTTATCTGTAAATTATATAACCATGCTCAGTCCTGGATCACTAAATCTACAGGAAGATGTGCAGAAACACACGAAACTTTAAAAGGTTAATGTCTTTATAAATTCTTTGCCTCCAGCCACACTTACCACAATTTTTACAGCATACAACTTCGTACTATTACTTGCCTTGAAGGTAAAAACACTTAAGCTTAATTAGTCGCTTGGTCCAAGTTTATCAAGATAACTAATTAAGAGCATGACATGACAGACAGGTATGGAAATTGAATCTTCCCCTCACATAACTTGCACGTTTCCTGATCAATAATAGATGCAGAATGTCCAGAACAAGTGCATCAAAAATTATCTTTTCAAAGAGCGAAGTGGGACAATCCACTAGTGTCTAATGACAACCAAGGTTGAAGATAATAGACTGACTATTAACATTATAAATTATAATACATAAGAATTCAAACTAAAGTCTCACTAAACCATCAAATCTCTAAAAGACTCACCAATCAAAAATAAAATCTACAAAAGATCTTAATATCACATTCTAAAATATCTCAATTATCATGGTGCGCTTTTTTTAAGATTTTTGTTAACTCGTCAATACATTGAATAACAGAACTATCATTGTGATTGTTGTTACCACAACCACCATCATGATGACCTCATTTTGATCAAGCTAATCAAGGATTTTGATGTTTGAAAACTTTATTTTACAATAATGTATTTTTTATTATGACCAAAAGTTCATAATACGTTTATTATACAACTTTCCTCAAGTGTAATCTGCATAAAGAATATACAAACTCTTTGGAATTCACAAAAAGAGAGCAATAATAAGAAAGGTATCGAAATATACTGAAACAGAAAATATATTCAGGGATTGATGAGAACATTATATTCACTAATTAAAAAGGAAACTTGAACCAAAACAACATTAATAAAAACTCAAGACAAACAAAACAAACTAGAGAAACCATACAAGATAACAACCAAAAGAAACCAAAAGAGCACAAAATAAATGCAAAGTCACATAAGGACCAATCCATCACTCCTCATCTTCTTATTCAAACACCCTACAATATGTGTCTTTCTCAAACGCCTCTAAATGCTTGATAACTTCGCATCTGTCATCAATAAGCCTGTCATATTGCTCTTGTATCTCAACCTGCCAATTGTAGACCTTAAGTTTCACAAGAATTTCCTCAAGTTCCTCTAAATCCACATCAGGAAGACCATCCTTATAGACAAATTCATCTCATATGGCGAAACCCACTTTTATTAATCTTGTTGGAATTTTAATATAATTATGAAAACTTAGTCTATCAAATCTACTTTGTTGTGTTCCAAAACCTTGAAGGTGCACACAACACAAGGAATAGGGTAAAGGGTCAACTACCTAGTCTTCATGATGTGCTCTAACAACTCCGGAAAAGTAAATCCAAAATTCTTGAACTAGTTGATACTAAAATACTTGTAGGATATGATTTTTCTATCCTTGTCACTCTTGCTTAAAAAGTAAATCCTTCCACTCTTGATTAAAAGGATGTCTCACATCAGGGTCTGATATCCACCTTTCAACTACTGTAGGGTGCATTTCAGTAAGAACCTTGTCCTTGCTGTGGACCACACTTCATTTTCATCCTCTTGGGTTGAGATGGCGATGCCAAAGTATTGAAAATAACGAACAAGGAATGGATGCACAAAATTTTAGTGATGGAAAGCAAAGAGAAGGTGAATTGAAGGGTGGATCTCAAACCTTGATGTGAGACATCATATTGGGCAAGGGTGAAAGGATAGAACAATCATAACCCACAAGTATCTCAACATCAGCTAGTTCAAGAACTCCAGATTTACTTTCAAGGAGTTGTTAGATAATCGGAGTCTCAAGAAGTTTGTTGAAATGGAAGACAACTGCATCCGAATTTGGTTCATGCTTTCTACACTAACATTAAGTTGATAAATGGTGTAATGCATTCCAAAGTGAAGGATGTCAAAATTATACTGGAGGGCACAATTTTGAAGGATGAATCTGGTTGCAAGCTTGATGGAGTCAACGTAGTATTGGAAGTTGAAGATTTTGACAAGTTTGGTGTCTATAAGAGTTGTCTTAGAGACCCAAACATCCATAATTTTTCATTGTTCAAGACAAGCAGTAAAGGATGAGACTGATAACATACGTCATTTCATGGATTCTTGTCCTAGAAGGAGTAATCACGTGACTTCAAAAGACATATTGATCATCTATGCCTTCAAAATGGCATACAAATGGATTGGCAAGCACTTTGGTGGATAACATCATGAAGATTGGGTAGTTGGCCCTTTACCCTATTCCTTATGTTGTGTTCATCTCAAACTTTGGAACACAACAAAGTAGATTTCACAAATGAAGTCTTTACAATTATGTTCCTCTCTAACAAGATTACTAAAAGTTACATAGGGTTGAAGAAGGAGATGATATTGTCTTTAAGGATGATCTTCCAAAGGTGGAGCTAGAGAAACCCAAAAAATTCTTGTGAAACCTAAGCAACTACTCTCATGTTATGAAATGGCATTTCTAAATAAACTTGACAAGGCCTACAATTGGCAAGTTGGGAGACAAAAGCACTACAACATGCGCCTTGATGAAACAAATGAGGAGTTATCAAGTATTCAAAGGCGCTTGAGAAAGGCACATGTTGGAGCAAGGTATGAATCAAAAGATGAGGAATGATAGATTAGTCCTCCTATGTCTTTGCCTTTTTTTTTGTACTCTTGTGGTTTCCATTGGTTGCTATCTTGTACAATTTCTTTTGGCTGTTATCTTGTACGGTTTCTTTTGGTTGTTATCTTGTATGCTCTTTTTTTTTTCAATTAGTGAATATAATCTTCTTATCAATCAATGAATATATTTATATACCTTTCCTATTATTGCTCTTTTCTATAAAGGCAGGAAGGGGAGAAAGGTATTCTTTGTGCAGACTACACTACATGAAAGCTGCATAACGCAAAGTTTTATCACGTCTTGGTCATCATAAAAAAGGAGATTGTTGAATCAGTTGATCAAGGATTTTGGTGTTTGAAGACTTCATTTTAAATAATGTATTTTGATGATGAACCAAATGCATTGAGTGTTTATAGCTTTCATGTATGAATGAGTGTGAATCATGCATTTGGATTTGATTCAATTAGAATTTGCATCTCGTTCATCATAAGCTTGATTTGAACTTAAACATATTTCAAAAAGCTTTTAAAAAAGCTTTAAGAGCAAAATAATCAATCATCATAATTTACACAATTGATTATCTTGAATTTTATTTCAAAACACATATGTGCATTTAATCAGTTAGCACTAAAATAATCAATTAAGTTATTCTTGTTGAGTTTCCAGAATTAATTATGAGCACAATAATTATGTTGTTCTAGTTGTATCTCCAGCTACAACAAAGAATAATATAATCAATTATCATTATGCACTGTCGATTGAATCATTTCAGAAATGTTTTTCTATAAATTGGTTATAGTGTTTTCTTGTTTTAACAATTACACTTGCTACCAAACATTCTATTACATCAAGAAAAACTCCAAGAACTAGAAAAAGTATCTATAAATCTTTGGTAAAAGTTTTCACCTCAAGACACTTTAGTGACTTTCTTGCACATTAACTTTGATTTTTAATCTTTCAAATATTTGTCACAATATATGATTTCTTTCCAAACTCTATTGTCATTCGTTCTACACCTAAGTCGGGGTTCTTGTGCAGTGGGTTTCTACACTAGGTTGTTGTGTTCAAGAGTTATGGTTCATATCTTGTGTGATTACATGTCTTGCATGTGAAATGTGATTATAATCTGACTTTATCAAGATAATGGAAACAATCTTTTTAAGGTTGAGGTGACTGCAACTGGATTTAAAATTGGGAATACTCGAACCAATCTAAATTCTTGTGTCATCTTCTATCTTTTATCTATTGTCTTTATATTCTTGTTATATTTCTTGGCTTTGTTTAAACTACATTTTTCTGAATCAATAGAATCAAGAAGAGTTTTCTAATTCCTATTAGTATTTCATGAAACACACCACATAAGTTCAACAAAGTCAAGCATTTACCTGCTGACTCAGTGCCATATGAATGAAACAAATTACCATACATTTAATTCAAGCACAATGTCTGATCCTGTTATTGAGTTCCTAACCAAGCCACAACAGAACCAATCAAATCAAGATAATCACAAGCATACATTTCAACCATGTGTGCATCAAGAACTATTAGCATAGGATGAAACAAAACCACTAGCGAGAAGCCTCTCCACATACTTGCCAAGAATATCGACCTCAAGATTGACCTTGTCCCCAACGTTCTTCAGAGGAATCACCACCTTCTGTTGAGTATAAGCCACCAACATGAAGTTGAAACAGTCTTCATCGTCGAACACATCGACCACAGTCAAACTAGTCCCATCCACAGCAATAAACCCCTTAGGCACAATGTACTTAAGCAACGATTTTTCAGTCTTCACCTTCACCCAAAGGGAATCTCCTTCTGGAACCTTCGACACGATCACCCCCGTACTGTCCACGTGACCCTGCACGAAGTGCCCACCCATGCGGCTCGTTGGCGTCACCGCGCGCTCCAGGTTCACCAGCGACCCGGGCTCCAGCTCCGACAGCGATGTCTTGCGCAGCGTCTCCGGCGACAGCCCCACTGTAAAGTCCGAGACTTTGCCATCGAATTCCGTCACCGTGAGGCACGTGCCGTTCACAGCGATACTGTCGCCGAGGTTGACGCCGTCCAGGACCGTGGAAGCAGCGATTTTGAGGTCAAAGCCACCATGCGGGGCCGTGCCGAGCTGCTTGACGGTGCCCATTTCCTCGACTATGCCGGTGAAAAGGCAGACGGGGCCGGCCGCGCGGCGGTGGCGCGTGGGGGCGAGTGAAGTTAGTGGGAGGAAGGCGCGTAGATTGGTAGGTTTGAAATTGGGAGTGAATCTGAGATGGGTGGGGTGAGAATTGTGGGAAGTGTGAGTTGTTGCGGCGATTCTTGGAACTGTGGGTGTTAAGGTAAGAGAAGATGAAATTGGCATTTTGACAGTGCTGTGTTGGAACTGGAACAATTGGGACTGTGTTGTGTTGTGATGTCTTTGGGAATATGACGAATCTGCGTTTGGGAGCAGTTATGAATGTGCTTCTTCTGAGGTATGAGATGGTCCCTTGCGAGATTGTTTCAGCTTTTGGACAATTCACCTCACCAATGCTAAATTTTATATGTTCGGATCTAGAACGACATTACCTTATGATTGTTTTTTAGATGTTAGAAAAGAAAGTGTCACTTCACACGACCAACATAGAAGTGATTACGATTCATAAGTTTGGTTAATATATCAATATAAAGAGAAAATAATAGAAAGATTTCACAATAAATTTAGATTAGCTCAGATCATAAATGATCCTCTGTTCAATATCGGGTATTTAACTTTAAAATAACTACAATGCACTCTTTTTAAGTCTCTACTATGAAAGCAATCGCATAAGTCTCTATGAAAGCATTCACATAAGTGTAAGTGCACTGTATATTTGTTGCTTTTAATTACATATTTTGATTTAGGAAATTTGGTACAAATTTATTAAATATTATGAGTCATATAATAATTTTATATTTATTGAAAAAGTAATTTGATTTATTGTGAAAGATGAACAGTTAAAAAGGCATATAATGCAAAGATCGAGGTCTACATTTGAATGATCGTCAACGCTGATAGATTATTACTTTGTTAAAGCAATCCAAATTGTTGTCCATGCGAAGTACTATTTGACAATACAAAGTTGATGAAAAAGTCATGCGAAACTTGAAATTAAACAAAGATGTGGTTTGCAAGCGCCCAAAGAGTCGATCAAGTCACTCAATAAATGACATTTCAAGTATCGTATGTTTCCTGATCTTGAGAAGAAATTGTTTTAATGGATTGACGTGGGATGTCGAATGTCGCTTGTATTGCCTCCAGGTTTGATCTACCACAAAGCAAAACAAATTGTTGATCTTATGGGAATTTCAGACGAAAAGTTCAAGGCTTCGTGGGGATGGTTCACTCGATTCCAACATCGCTTCGATTTAAACGTCACCAATTTATTTGGCGAAGGTGGTGAATTTGACAAGACTAGTGCTGAAACATTGCAAGCACTGGAAGAATTATGCTCTGCTATTAGCCACGTGACCCTACATGTGTTTACAATATGGATGAAATCAGAATGTTCTTCAAAATGGTTCTATGTCACACAATGCCAAACGAGGACTTGTTTATAGTGAGAGAAAAGAAAAAGGTCAAAGACAGAGTCACACTTGTGATTTGTTGCAATGCAACTGGAATTGAGTATGTCCCAACCGCAATGATTGGAAAGGCAAAAGAACCAACATGCATTTCAGAAAACACTTGGTCGATGCCATATTTTTAGCAGAAAAATGCTTGGATTGATGTACCAACTTTCAACAAGTGGTTCACTGAAGTCTTTGAGCCCCACGTTTGCAAACACATAGGTCATAAGATTCTTTTTGTAGGTTTAGAATGACTTTCTTAGCCAAGAAGGGGGATTGAATTAGCTGAGTACTAAAAAATATACTCAATTAAAACTTGTTAAAACTTTTTCTATTTGATTTAAATTGACCAATATAAGGCCCGTTTATTCTGTCCCTTTTATTTTAAGGGCTGCCCCAATCTTATGGGCCTAAAGGCTGGCCCAAAGAGGAAGGATTAGACCTAACCTGCCAACCCTAACCTTGTGCTCATTTTGGTAACACAGAACTTTCACATCCTTAGAGCGGCTGCTGTTTTTCCTCTGCTAGGGTTTACTTCTAACCTAGAACCAGTGAGCTCAGTTACGTTTCCTAGCATCATCTCAGTAATCTGTTAAACTAGAACCAGAGAACTGTTAAACTCGCCCAAGCGGGCATGTCTCGCCTAGGCGAGGTTAACAGGGGCTCGCCTAAGTATTTTGCCTCGAATGGTCGCCCAGGCGACCCACTGTGCCTTTTGAGCGAGCGAACGTCTCGCTTAGGCGAGGAGGGTCTCGCCTAAGCGAGAACGCGTGTAGGGTCCTTATACTGGGAGTCGAGCTCTCGCCTAGGCGAAGGGAGCTCGCCTGAGCGAGGGTCCTCCTCGCCTGGGCGAGACCCTTCTGTCTGAGCGAGATGCTGGGCGAGAAGGTGGTTGGATTTGATGTTTTCCTTGATTTTAAAAGTGGAGAACATGCTTGTATGAGTATTCCTTTAAGTTTATGAACTGAATGGCCTTTGTGTATGAGGTGGTGTATGAGTTCTGATTTGTGAGTTTTAACATGATGTGAGCATGATAATTGTATGAGATGATTCATGAAATTGAAATGATGAGTTTGGTATAAGTTCGATGTGAGATATGAAAGGGTTGGTATCAATGTGGCATGGTAATGGTATGAGACAGAGCTCCATATTCTGGGTTCGAGAATAATGAGTTGGCATGGTTTGGTTGGGAATACGAAAGAGGTGAATTATGAGAAATTGTATGAGATGTATATGTATATATATTTGTGTGTATGCATACTGAATCTGTTTGATTGATTAAGAAAGTTTGGTCTGGGTCAGTGCGTAAGTCCTTGGGATCTCTAGGTGAGATTCCTAGGGTCGTGCTTCAGTGGTCGGGACGTAATTCCATGGCCCCTGTTAGTGGGTGTCCATGGTGGTGCCCCATCTGTATAATTAGGTAAGAATTCAAGGTAAGGTTGCATCCTAACACTCTAAGGAGTCAGTTAGTCTCACCTAGAGCGGACTGACTCATGTGGTAAGAGTAGCAGGAGACCCGAAATTCATTAAGGGCTAACCTTGTGGTGAGGGAAAATTGATTCATTACAAAACTTATAACACATAGCTCGGGGGTGAGCAGCTCGGGGGTGAGCAGAGGTATCCACCACAAGTGCAAGCATCCGCTGAATCCGACCAGGTTATATGTATCTGGATGAGTCAAGTCGAGTCGTAGTGTATTGCTTGGAAGGTCGTAACATGCTTGTGTGATGTATGTATAATGGACTGTGAATATGTATCTGACATCATTGGTGAAATGATTTTGGCTCTAGCTTACCCTTTGCTTGTTTGATTGTCTTGTGTGCGGTTCTTCTCTTTTGCGATGATCATCAAATTATTGATGTGAGCAGAAGTGAGAGGTTCTCGCGGTCAACAGGGGAATGGTGACTCCGCTGCGTAGCCCGCCTGGGCTGGATCCCGATCCATGATCTTCCTTTTAGGGCCACGGCCCATGTAGCATCTGTTCCTTACATTTCAGTTTGATTTCTGTAGAATATTTTGTATTTGTTTCCTTTAGCACCGTTATGCGTTTTAGTTGGTTGTATGGGGTTACTTTTGGACTCCGGGACTGCGCTAAGATATTGTTCTAGTGTGACGCTTCTTTTGATTACGCTATTAATTAAATGGGGTGTTACATTTATGGTATCAGAGCGGTCATTCCTTAGGTCTGTGGACTTGGATGTCCGCTTAGCTTTCTCTGTGTCTTCTGGGTGTTCTTAGTTAAATTCTTGCCTTTATCAAGCCTAACCAAGTGATTTTCTGTGTGCTAGTGATCTATAGCACCTCCTCGTAGGACTTCGTAATCATCTCAGGGTGACGTACCCGATATCGCCAGAGCAATAGAGGCGATGGTAGCTGCCATGACGCAGCAAAGCACGGCGATGATGCAACAACATGAAGCGTCGATGCAGCAACAGGCAGCATCGCTGGAGTAGCAGCAGCTTGTTATGCAGCAGATGGAGGCTGCGAGGGTGGCTGCAGAAGATGCCCACCGGCAGCACATGGAGGCTCTCCGCCAGCTGGAGGAGAACAGGACGACTGCCCCTATGTTTGGACCAGAGCCACGACCACCAGTCAGGGAGTGGAGTCTGGAAGACTTCCTGAAGCACCATCCCGTGAAGTTCAACGGGAAGACGAGCCCCGATGCGGCAGACCAGTTGCTGAAGGATCTGGAGAGGATCTTTGATGCAAAAACATGTCCAACAGAGAACAAGTTGGCTTTCATAGTATTAATGCTCATTGGGGAGGCTGAGCACTGGTGGATCAGTACAAAATCCATCATGGAGGAGAGAGGTGAGCCAGTGACGTGGGAGGCCTTTAGGGGGAATTTTCTCTCGGAATATTTCCCAGATAGCGTTCGATATGCCAAGGAGGTGGAATTCCTCCAACTGACACAGGGAGGAAAGATAGTGACAGACTATGCTGAGAAGTTCAAGCACCTCAGCCGCTTCTATAATTTGCCGCTCGATGAGGAGTGGAGATGCCGGAAAAGGACAGACACAAGACAAAAGACATCTACACTATGTCATACAGTCTACAAATTGATTCCAATCTTCAAGGTTTGTGATCTTCATGTCAATTTCAGATTCAATAAACCTTAAGCTTGATTACAATGAATCATTTCAATTCTCCATTAAGTCTTCATCAATCACACATAATCACATGCACTAGCTTTATCAAATTCATGCACTAAGGTCACTTGTTCTAACACTTTTGATCCTTGATAACGCTCCTAGTCGCTCCAATGTGTTCGAGCGAAATGACATCCGCATTGTCTTCTTCCCACCCAACATCACTTCATGGTAGCAGCCTATGGATATGCAACACTTAGAAAAGGTAGAAATATCTATTGCCTAAGGATATCATTGTCTATCATGATAACCCCCAAACCTTAAAGGATCAATTGACATTAGTTGCTTCAAAAATAAAACGAAGAGCTTCAAGAATTACTTACGGCCGCCCTCCACACTTATTAGATGTTGCAAACTTGACAAATGTTGTTTGGAATGATATATCATCAAAGAGTCTGAAAAACTACTTCAAAAAGGCAGATATAATTTCCAAATTCCAAGATGATGTTGATGTTGGTTATGATAACGATGAGACAACTAATGAAATAGTTCTTATGTTAAGCAATTGTAGCATCTTGAATGGTTCTAGCAACAATGATATTTGCAGAGAAACTGAACAATGTCTAAAAGATGACTGTGATGATTCCATGTTATTCAAAGACACTCTTATAGAGAAGATCGAGCAAGGCACGAATGAGGTAGTCTTACAAAAGCCTGCTCTTGAATCTAATGATAGTGAATTTGAAACTCATCTGGACAAAGTTCAATTTGAGCAACACAATGTTATCGTGAAGACCGCAACATAACTTTTTAAATTTTGTCAATGGACACATGCACGTACGTACGCACCCAAACTCACACATTATATTCATATACATATTATATTTACTTCTCATTCCTTTAGTCTAATGGATATATTTTCAAATTCATTTAACATCTATCAAAAATCAAGTGTTTAATCTCTTAGTCCAACTAGCTACCTCTTATGTCATAAGTTTTTGACATCATATATCATTGAGACTTGACCGTACATCCGAAAAACTCATGTTTTGAGATATCTTAGAGATATGCACTTGTCATACTACCTTCACACAACAAAGCTACATTAATAAGAACTCGTTTCACTTATATGATAGGATAATCCTTATGACCTACTAGACACAATTCCTCTACGTAAATTAAATATCAATGGAGTCAGAATCATCTCCTTCAAAATTTCAACTTCAATACACAACCTAAACATCCTTAACATAATATTTTCTTCCTAGAAATAAATATATTTACAATACACCACATCTTATATCAGAACAAAAAAAAAATCATACATATACATCCAAGTCAAATTAAATGCTAATAACATTACATTATAATAATATTCAAACACAATATATAAATCAAATATATCAAAACAAAATATAAACCAATTTTTAGCATTAGAAACATTTAAAAACTTATTTTTCTTAAAGTTCAAAAAACTATATCTCACTCAAACAACACTTGGATCACTTAACAAATTAAACACATGTTGCCATTAGCTCAGTTAAAATTTTTCTTGCCCAACCAAAGGTGTTAGCATACCCAATGAGTTTTGGCTCACACAGGGACTAACCATTGGAGGATTTTATAAAAACAACTTTGCAAACAAAAAATTTACTCGTGCAACGACGACTGGTTTTCAATTAAATAAATTTCTCTTAGGAAGAATTTGGCTCGTCCAATAACCAAACCACTAGGGATTTTATTTAGAAGCTCGTCTTCTGAATTTCGGCTCGCCTGGGGACTAACTTCTAAGATTTTCAATTAATTAAATTTTGCTCAGCAAGATATTATTTGCTTAATAACTCTTCATAACTCAAAAAATCAACAAAATATATCAAGTGACTAGATTAGTTCAAACTAATTTTTTTCTCTTAATTTCTTATGCCTATGATATATTTGGTTTTAAATAATATTAATATGAACTAATTTGACTCAATTGATTGGTAATGACTTTTCAATATTTAACCTAACAAAAATCATTAGACGTACACCAATCAAGTAAACACATAAAGTTTGCATAAATTAAAAAAAAAAATAGTGACCAAGTCATTTCCACATTCAAATAATCTAGCCTAAGGTATTATCAAAAGCTAAACTAGTTTCCCTTAGCTTTTTAAGACTTATTGGCTGAAACTGAGTTCTCAAAAGTACTACTCCCACAAGAAAGTTACACATGTATATAAAAGACTCTAATTGATGATCATTGATATTGCACTAATAAATATTATCTTTGTCCTAGAGAGGCCACATGCAAGATCCCCCAATCCATATACATGCAAAACCCCCCAAAACTAACTCAAGAAAAGGGGTAAGGAGGAATTGACTAAAAGAAATTATGATTGGATAGACTTGCTTTGTTCTCCACCAAGATTCCTATGACGAGCTTTGATTTATAAAAGGATGAGTAAATTTCTCAAGAATATAGAACATAGTCAAAGAAGTTGAAGAGAAGAGAAAATGATTTTTCTAAAATGAAGTTTGAATAGTTATTTTATTTTTTAGTTATAAGCTTTTTGAAGACCTAGAAAATTGTATTTTAGAGTTAATAGTGGTTTAAAAATAGTGAGACCTAGTTATTCTAATATTAAAAAGATTTATATAAATAGGAAGTTTTACAAACGAGTTTCATTATTTTAAAACACACAATCTCTCTACAAATCACTTTTCTATAGTTCTCTGACTTCTCTTTAGGAGTTCTCACCCTTTGTTCGTCTGATTGAAGATATGAGACCGTAAGAGTCATCTTCACAGCACACTTTTCAATTTGTACTAATTAGTTTCTTCGATAAAGTAAGATGTTGTTTTTCCCTTTTTCATATGACCAATCTATTTTCGTCTTGCATGTGGGCTTTTCTTGCTTGCATGTGCTCTTTGAATCATCAATATGACTCTCTGATGATCAATGGTCCTTATGATAGGTCCTGGTCGTTTTTGTAATGTCCATATGTGTAGATAGAGTATCATGTGGAGTGGAAGGTGTTTTAGATGGTTAGAGTTGTTAAGGGTTTTTTTCATAGGTGAGGGAAACTAATTATACTTGTTTTAAATTAAATTGCTTAGTTAATTATATGTATTTTTGTTGAAATGTGATATGGACTTTTATTTAATATGTTTTAGATGTGTGTTATTCGTATGTATTGTGATATGTTGAAAGCATAAGTTTTATGGTTTATCTATGAGTCGTAATGCCTCTGTGAGATTTTTTTAATTAAGTAATTTGGCCTCGCTTTAGTTAAAAACATGAAATTTTAAGTATTTGAAAGTTTACTAAGTGGAGATTAACTCAAGAAGAGTCAAATTGTTCAATCAAAACTAAAAAAAGAAGTTTTAGGTACTAATACACCATCAAGCAACACCATCGAGTGCCACTAAGACGAATGCAAATGATTTGGGGGCACTAGGAGCCACTTTTAAACCGTCCGGCCACCCAATTTTTCTAGTCTGCGTCATCTTGGAAAAAATGGGATTCTACTTCGTTAACCATTGGATCGAGTTGAAATTTTGACAACGGATCCTAGACATGTAAATATTTAATTTCACCATTGGGATCTTTGATTTGAGATTTGTGGTTAAAGAAATTATGTTCACCATTTTTATATATTCAATAGAAAATAAATTATGTAATTTTTAATGTTTCCTTTGAATTCAAATATATTTGGTGAGTTTGGAAGGAATTCAGATACATTTAATTGAATATGTAGCCTTGAAAAAATTGTTGTGGGGTATGCGTAGGTATATGTATGAATAGTAATGATGTAGATTGTAGAATGATATTGAATGTATAGTGATTTTCCAAGGAGGGAATCCTATCATGTGTGATTCAGTAGGGTGTTAGAAGAGTCTTTAATTATATAGTTTATGTTCGCATAATTACTTGGAGGGAATTATATATGATTTTTTTTTTTAAATTAGCTTACCCTCTCTTATTTGTTTGTCTGTTATGTGTTGTGTTCTTTTTTTTTTTTGCAATAATCATCTTATTGGTATGAGCAGATGAAAATGTAAGTATAGAACCCCTCTTGTGGTTGAGGAGTCAGTTGTCTAAGTGATTGAACGATCTAGATCATGTTAGGTATAGTCTTGTAATAGAACTATAAAATAGTAATAGTTTGAGAATGTATATGAGTTATATTATTATAGTCTTGTCTTGTAAAATTATATTAATATATTGTAAAATTATATTAATATATGATATATATTGGATGATTTATCTTCTGAATATTCATACTTAAATGTTTGATTTTAGCAGTAATATGTTATTAAAATAGGATGTTACAAGCTCCATAATTTATTAATAAAATATTCATGCTTTATTTCAACTATATTACTTCTATCTTAAATAATTTATAGGTCTTGATAAATAGTAACATTGTGAACACCTTGTGAAAAAAATTCAAAAACACATGCGATGAAAATTAAAAGATTCAATACATCTATGACATAACATCTTCACATGATCATAAATCCAATATAAATCGGTATAAATTCTCTCTATATTTCAAGATTATTGAAATTTAATTTCTTTTCATAAAAATTACCAACAACAATAAATATGTTAGTCATAAAAGATAAAATTAGAAATATAAATTTGATTAATTAAAAGTTAGGATTGTCAAGTAATTTTTTTGAAAAAAGAAACTAAACTATATTTATTTCGAGAGAAAATAATAAATAATATGTTACTTAAAATGCATTGTTATGCGTTATAGATACAACAATTCTCTCAATTAAATATTTGGATTAAATTAGTTGTACAATTAAATTTCAGAACATTAGTCAATTTATAAGTTTTTTTAAAGGTGAAACTATTATCATTTTAAATCATTAATAACTTTTTTTGGGTAAAGTTTAAAACATTGATAATTTTTTATAAAGTTTGATTCATACCTAATTCAATCACATCATAAAAGTAATACGAAATGGATAAGGTGATCAACTTTTAATGTGTAGCCTTTCTTTTCCATGGTCTTTCTTGGGTAGGAGAAAAAATCAATGACTTGAATGAAAAAGAAAAAGAAAAAAATTATTATATTGAATAGGTTCAAATTAAGTTGGTCTAAAATTAAAAGAAATGTGATTTGACAATGAAAACAAGTGGGGACATGAACTTATAATTGCCACATCTCAACTAATTATTCCCCTTTTATAAACTGCCATGTGCATGATCTCTATTTCTAAAGTTGTTTTTTTTTCTTTATCAACATGGTCTTTTAAAGTTCCAAACAAAAATAAAAAGTGAATACGGTTTTTTTAATTGAAATTATGCTTAGTAAGTATGGTTTTTTATACTAAAATTGTGTTTGATAAGAATGATTTATATTTATTTTTTAGTATTAAAATCGTGTATATATTAAACATGATCTATGAATTGTGAAAAATAAAAAAGTAAACTCACATATTTGTGAAATTTAACTTCTTCAAAACGAGGTACTTCTTCTTAATACAACTTAACCAACGAGGTACTTCTTCTTCAAAACGAGGTACAATTTGTTCATTTTGATACTCGAATGGACAATTTCTTGCAAACTTAAGAAATGGAAAAGAAGAAAAAGATATTAGAGTTAAAAACATGTAGTGGTTGGTATTTTATAAAAAAAACAAATAAATGAAAATCTTATAAATGAATTTCAATCATTTAAAAAATAGATGTCAGTTAATTTATTGTTTTAATTACTCTGATGGTATCAACTTTGATAGGAATGTGTCAATTTGGTACCTATGGATAAAAAATTGTCAATTGTGTCTTCACTTTTAAAAAAGTGTCTCAATTAGGTCTTTTACAGAACATAATAATTAACGTCATTAACGGGACGCTACGTGTCACTCTCTAGCTTTTTTAATTTTTTCAATTTTTTTTGCAAAATTATTTTGTTTCCACATGTCAAGTCCTTGTTGTGACAGAATGTCATGTGACAGGATAATGTCACATGTGACAAATGTCATTGTACTGATATCAATTTAGTACCCATATATATATATATATATATATATATATATATATATATATATATATATATATATATATATATATATCATTGCTTCAATTTAGTCCCTACTTTTGTGTCTTTAGTTCAATTTTATCCCAATTTTTTTTAATAATTGAAGTATATTTTTTAATTCATTTTTTATAAGATTAAAACTAATTAAGTATTGGTATTTACATTAAAATTTAGTGGTCAAAGAATACATTGACAAAATATGCGCTAATAATATACAATAATGTAATATGCTAAAAAGTCATTTTTAATAAAAAAAATATTAGTATAAAATTTATAAAAATAATATATTTGGTCTTGAATTGGAGGGAGACAATATTGCTTTATTTTGAAGAAAAAAAAATGGATGACTATATTGTTCTATTAGTATAACATTTTTTTACTACTAAATCTTAATGTAAACACCAATACCTAATTTTGTAAAAACATTTATATTTAATTACTTTTAATATTATAAAAATGTGAATTTAAAAATATACTTCAATTATTAAAAAAAATTAGGACAAAATTGAACCAAAGACACAAAAGTGGGGACTAAATTGAAATAATGAGGTATATATGGGTACTAATTTTAAATTAGTACAATGACATTTGTCACATGTGACATTATCCTGCCACGTGGCACTGACATTGCCACGTGTCAGAACATGACTTGACACGTGACAACAACAAAAAATTTAAAAAATTTAAAAAATCAGAGAGTGACATGTAGCGTGTCATTAACGGCGTTAATTATTTTGTCTAAAAGGTACCTAATTCAGACACTTTTCAAAAGTGAGGATATAATTAGTATTTTTTTTATCTGAGTACCAAATTGATACACTTCTACTAATGTGAGTATTATCCAAGTAATTAAACCTAATTTATTTAATTATCATATTAATCTTACATCGAGTTAATTACTAATAGCAGCCTAAAAAAGACGATTTATTATGGGCCACAAGTAAGTTTTATTTCAAATGAGTTCATATCTCTTAAAACAAATCACCTAATTGTTGTCAAATTTGTCACTTATTATCTTCTTCATTAATAATATTTCAATTGAAGCAAACACATTAAAAGTTTTTGGACAAGGATGTAACCCTGCAAATCCAACAAAAACAAACAAATAACAATCATACAAACATGTAAATAAAAGTCATATGTTTAATCACATCATAATCATGCTATGCATCTTTCCCTTAATAGATTATGGCTATAAATGTTTATGCTAAATAAATTTGCTAAAAAGTCATTTATTTTTAAATAACTTTTATATAAATAGAAAATGATATGTGTTTATTCAGGATTAAAAAAATTTGTATTTTTAATTTAAAGATTTTTTTTCTCTTCTATCACATCTCCTTTTATAAGAAAGCAATTTCAAGTAGCTTGTAACAAAAATAGAAAATCATATCTTTCTTTGTTTCGATTTTTTAAGAAATTTCATCCAACACGACAAAGAATCATAATAAATAACTTTTTCATTTTGGATTTAAGAACAAACGAATTAATTTAGTTTGTTTCAATTAAATTATACAATTTAAAAATGTTAGAAAAGGATTACTCAGATAATATTAATAATAATAAAAATATAAAATGATATAATAATAATTATTATATCAATAATAATAATACTGAGACAATATATATAAAACAATGAATATTAATCAGATATCAACAAATATAATAACAATAATAAATAAAAAATAAACAAGGAAAGGAATAGAAATATTCTGGGTTGAGGCACGCATAGCGCTATCCTTAGAGAGAAAACGCCCCTACTGCATAGAGCTAAACAAATATGTCAATACACAATCATATGTGTTTTTAATCATTTGCGTTTCTCTCCCAAAATAAAACAACCCGTCAGATCAATCGAGTGCAGCGAAGGATCTCCGAACCTTATGAACACCACTGTCTTAAAGATAATATAGAGAATAAAGAATAACACTTTTAAGAAAAACTCTAGTGTTTGTTGTCTCTGTTTGTTGTTTTGTTGTACCCTTCCCCATGCACCTAGGTGGTATTTATAGGTAGCAAAAGGAGACAAAGGAGTAAATAGTAATAAGAATATAGCAGTTATCCATTCAAAACATTAACCCATAAATTAAAGGTTTATAAACACATGAGTAACACTAAGTTTTTTATTTTAATTATTTATTTTTTAAATTATATTAAAATATTTCTAACAATCCCCCACATAATTTAAAAAAATATATATATTATCTTTTAAAAAAAATATTGTAGTTCAGTGTAAGGAACCTTCCGGGTTTGACCCTTACACCTAGTGCTTATAAACTTTCACCCGAGAAAATGCAGAGACTTGATTGTCTTGAACTACATCCCCTGTGACCAGGTTTTAGTAAATAACACATACAATATCGGTATTCATTATAGGTTCTAATCAATGGGTGCACGTTACGGCCTTGTGCATGTATCTTGTTTCATGAGTGTCACTTAGAGACTTGCCCATGTCTCACAATGGCGGCCCCACCATCACACTCACTACGTAAACCCTCTAAGGGTGGTTTATGACTCACACCCCTACAATAATTGTCATTGGGTTTATTAAGAGGTATTTTATAAAATAATGCACATACCACAACCATTGGGTTTATTAAGAGGTATTTTATAAAATAAGCATAATAATGCACATACCTCGACCTTATTATTGTCACAATTTATAGTACACCTCGCCATAGGAATGAGACATAAAATTTAATCAAATAATTTGGTGTACTTTAGTCAACAACAACTTCGTTGTTACCCATTGAACTTCATTCCATGGGATCGCCATTCATGTGGAGATGGGTGTCCATTATTGCAACTAATTTATGGGCTATAGTCTCATTCCCATCGACGACTTAAATACTTGTTGTTGATGCATCAACCCTTTGATAAGCAGATCTGCAACATTTCTTTCTAACCTGACAAAGTCAAGAGAGATAATATCATGAGTAATTAAGTTTCTAATATATTTGTCTCTCATTCTCATATGTCAATTTTTCAATTTCATTGACATTTTTACTAAAAACTTTAAATATAATAATTTGATTGTCAGGATGGATTGGAAAAAAGAATAATTTATGCTTGCATAATAGATCATGATAGAACAACAACTTTTTAACATGTATCCATGATAGGGAATTTTCATCCAAGGTTAAAACATAACCATAACCAATAGATGATTTTGTGTCACCAAAATCAATATCCAATTTACATTAAAAATATCATTCAATAATTTCAAGAAATTGGACATATTGCCATAACTAGAAAAACAAATAATATTACACTAGATGGCAAAATAGTGAGGTATATATTCATTCACTTTATAATATATAACCAAGATTTTTTTATTAACAGGTATGTTAACCATTGCAAGACATCCCCACACTTTGAAATATTTTAAATGTGGTTCTTTTTTCTTTCATAACTCATAACAAGTTTTATCACAATCTTTTGTGTTCAAAATATGGTAAGCAGGATATATAATTTCATTAATATAATGTTAGGCAAGCTAGAACTTGTAGAATAACATTTACCATATCAAACAAAAGCATTTTTTTCTTTCGCTGCACCACTACCATATGAATATGTTACTTAATGAATAATACCATGAATTTCACATAAGAACACTCATTTATAATGACATGTATCATCACTTCTCTATTCAATTAATTTTGTACCTCAAAATTTTATAATTTGAATGATCTTTAACCAGAATTTCTCAACAACAATTATAATAATAGCATGTCATATAACACAACTTTCAACATTTGTAATAACCAAAGAAAAAGTTACTAAATATTTTATTACAAGATAAAGGTACTTAACTCAAACAAATCATCACAAATATATCATTTACCAATCAAAATACGTGTCTAGAAATAATAATTTATTGATATATGACATTAATGTTAGAAAAAAAATTACTCAAAAACCACTCCATAACCTTGATAAACAAAAAGAAAGTTTCTAAATTCAGAAACATGAAAAACTCTTTTTTTTTTTTTAAATAATGGATGGAAGACAAGTTTAGTTTTTACTTGACCATCCCTTCAATTTATCATATGGAGATTTCTTCTTTTATCAGCATTTACACGATCTTAAACATGATATCAATTAAAATAATTTATTTTAATTTCATGTCATAAACAATAATTTTGAATTCATAAATTTGATAAAGGTTTTATTTATTTATTTATTTTCATATAAATATCAAGCTATTTTTTTCTTTGTGAATGCAAAGTTAGTTCAAGTGTTTTCCATAACAATATAATAGTTTTAGTATGACAAATTATTTTATAATTTTTTTCATACAAAACACTTAAAATATATACATGATATAAAACATTTTTATCAATGGTAAGAATAGACAATATTAAAGCATAAATTAATATAACAGCAAAACATTAGCTTTAGACATCACAAAAATTATTCAATGAGCAGGAAATTCATTTATCCATAATTTCATTTATCTTACCAATAAAAGTAGAAACAATTATACACATCGATTTTTAAGCTTAGTTGAAACTGATTTAATTATAACCATAAGAAACACATTAGTTCACAAAATGTGTTTTGCAGTCTTCAACTTTATATTGTTTTTAATTTTAGAATTAAATACAGATGAGTAATCAAAAATAGAAATAACAAGAATTTTTCTCTCTAAGAATGTTAGAAAAGGATTACTCAGATAATATTAATAATAATAAAAATATAAAATGATATAATAATAATTATTAGATCAATAATAATACTGAGACAATATATATAAAACAATGAATATTAATCAGATATCAACAAATATAATAACAATAATAAATAAAAAATAAACAAGGAAAGGAATAGAAATATCCTGGGTTAAGACACGCATAGCGTTATCCTTAGAGAGAAAACGCCCCTACTGCACAGAGCTAAACAAATATGTCAATACACAATCATATGTGGATCTCCGAACCTTATGAACATCACTGTCTTAAAGATAATATAGAGAATAAAGAATAACACTTTTAAGAAAAAATCTAGTGTTTGTTGTCTCTGTTTGTTGTTTTGTTGTACCCTTCCGCATGCACCTAGGTGGTATTTATAGGTAACAAAAGGAGACAAAGGAGTAAATAGTAATAAGAATATAGCCGTTATCCATTAAAAACATTAACCCATAAATTAAAGGTTTATAAACACATGAGTAACAGTAAATTTTTTATTTTAATTATTTATTTTTTAAATTATATTAAAATATTTCTAACAAAAAATAAATAATAAAAATTTCACTAAATAAGTTATCATATTGTTAAAGCCCTTTATTTTATTTTTTCTTCTTTTATTTTCTTTTACTAAATTTTCATATGATAATAAATAATATATATATTTTGAATACGAATCTAATTAAGAAGACAAAGTGTAAGATGTTTAATATATAGGAAATTATGATATCATAAAAAATAAGTTCATTTAATTTATTTTTACAAAATTAATTTATAGAATGAATATTTTTTTCAATTTTATATTGTAAATTGATATCCAAAATGTTAATGGTTAAATGAAAAACAAGAAGTGCAAAATTGTCACGTGTGAACTTAATTGGAAAGTAATTTTACTCCTACCCCGTGAATGGTAATGTAAAACCAAATTGGTCAAATAAACGTGTTGGTGACTTTTGGCACAGTATTTTTGGTACCAAATAATGCTTCTGAATCAACATTTTAGTGTCCAGAAGCAGCATGTGCTGACTCTTGAAAAGGGAATAACCTTTCTTGCTAGCGGAACCAATTGAAACCGAAACAAAAGACACAAAACAAGAGACAGAACAACAATATTAAAACCATTTAGCTTTGTGTTTAGGTTGCAAATTTCACACCTGCTTTATCTAGCATCTTACTTAACATTTTCTTCGCCAAGTAAAAAAACCTGAAAAGGACACAAAACTAATCTAACTTTTTTAACATACAAAGATAAAATTATGGATTTGCTTACATCCACACCACAAAAGGAAGAGTCATAGCAGCAAAACTAGAAAAAAAATGTTAAATGACGGTGGCATGGACTCTTAAGACAGATGAGAATTTCACCTAACACAACCCAAATGTGTACTACAACTTCAGTGCATTACCCCACTACTTTCTTTCCTAACATTTTTGAATTTCAACACTTCATCATCTTCATCTATTAATTTAAACCTTCTCTTGAGGTTTCTTTCATAGTGCACCAACTTTTTTTTTTCTTGTGAAATCCATGGCCAAGACTAGGTGGTTGTGCCATCTTCTGCTGAGGTTCTTGGCTTTTGCAGCAACACTTTCTGCAGTCATTATGATGGCTACCAGCCATGACAGAGCTACCATCTTCACAGTGTCCTTTGAAGCTAAATACACCAATTCCCCTGCCTTCAAGTGAGTGTCTTTCTAGTGGTTATAATCATTAATCTTTTTTGGTGAAGAAACTGTTGCTGAAAACTGATAACATGATGTTCTACTTAGGTACTTTGTGATTGCATACTCTGTTATCACTGTCTATGGATTTTTTGTCCTCTTTCTTCCTGCAAAAAGCTTGCTCTGGCAACTTGTGGTAGCCTTGGATTTGGTACATGTCCTGAAGCCTCCTCTTTCTATTTATATGTGTTTCATCACACACACACTACATTAGTCTTTTTATAAATAAAAGAGACAATAATCTCACATTACTCGAGAGTCAAGGTTTAAAGGGAACAACATAGTGTCACAGTTTTGTTTTTAAAAGACGTCTACAAATATGTAAGAAGTAAAAAGTATTTAGATTGTCTTAGATCTTGCCTTTTAAACGATGTAAGACTATTAAACATAATAGAAAGAATATGCATGATAACCGGATAACATAATGTGATTCATGTAACTAAACTTAATGAGATAAAATTAATATATGAGCAAATTATATTATATACTATTAGTATTGTGATTTAATTACTCTTTTGGTCCCTTGTTTTTGTCCAAAAATGTCATATTGGTCGTCTAATTTTTAAAGTTTCAATTTGGTCCCGATTTTTAGAAAATTGATACAGTTTGGTCATTTTCATTAAATTTCTTGAAACGGATTAAGGATTTTTCATCATAATTAAAGTTGTTAATAAGAATGATTTGCTTTATTGATGTAATTAACATAATCATAGTACCAATTTTGATAAAAAAAAAATCATTGATTCGCTTCAAAAAATTTAACAAAAAAGACCAAATTGTATCAATTTTTAAAAAATTGAGACCAAATTAAAACTTACAAAACTAGAAGACAGACCAATTTAATATTTTTGGACAAAAATAGGAATCAAAAGAGTAATTAAACGGATATAACATGAGAAGTTAATATTATAGTAGAGTGAAATTCAAACTGGAGTTATACTAATGGTTGATTTTTGTGTAGGTGTTCACCATGTTACTTGTCTCAAGCCTCTCTGCAGCTATTGCTATAGCTCAAGTGGGAAAGAAAGGAAACAGTTATGCAGGTTGGCTACCAATATGTGATTCGGTTCCGAAATACTGTGATGAAGCAACAAGAGCGTTAATAGCTGGTTTCATTGCAATGATTATATACATAATTCTTCTTTTGCATTCCATTCATACCATCATAGACCCTCTCCTCTTGAGAAAAAGTTGAACACTTTTTCAGGGTTAGCATGTTAGAGTAGAATTTGTGGTCATTTGTTGTTCAACCAACATTTTGATTCTGCTTCTCATCACTTTCACTTTTTTTTTTTCTTTCCTTCCCTTCTTTCTTGTAATAATTCCTTTAGATGAAATCTGTTTTTCAATTTTCATTAGTGAGATTTTGGTTGGGTTCTAATTTCACTCTGCCTTATTGCACTTGTAAACAAAAGCACGCTATAAATTTAATATAATTCAGCATCTCAAAATTTATATTTACAAATATATTTTAATTTCTTCAATAACAAGTAATTAGCAAAGTCTTTTATATCAATTATAAAAAAAGTTAAATTGTGTTTTTAGTCCTATTTTTGTTAGAAAATATTAATTTAGTCTCTTTTTTTATTCGTCTTATTTTGAAAATTTTGATATAATCAGATCTTGTTTGGTAGTATTGTACTAACAACGTTAAATATGTGTCAAATGTCAGTTCATGATTTTTTTGAATTTTTTTATTTAATTTTTTTTTAAAATTTATAAATGTGTCACATGTCAAGTTAGGTGTCGGTGTCTCAATCTTAATTTGTCTCTACATTTATTATTTTGTTTGAATTTAATTTCAATTTTTAAAAATTGAATAATTTCGTTCCTTTACAAATTTAAATCAAATTTAATTTTTATATAAATAACATACAAATATTTTTATTGAATATTTTTAACAAAAATAAGTTTATTTAAATTTATATTTTATATTAAATTTTATTTTAAATTATTTTAAATTTGTTAATAGTAAGTAATATAGGAAAAAATCAAATTTAATTTTAACCGACAAATATGTTAAACTTGTTTATCAATTGAATTTCATAAAAGGGTTAAATATGTTTTTGGTCCCTTAAGTTTCAGCTAAATTTGGAATTAGTCCCTCATCAAAACTTTTGACCAATTTAGTTCTTCATCTTTCAAAATGCGTGAATTTAGTCCTTTTAACCAAATTTTGTTAAGTTTATCTGACGTTTCAAGTGCATTTCATGATAGTATTTAAATTATTTACACTGTTTGACACATTTTTTTCTTCAATGTTAACTTAAATACTATCATGAAATGTGTTTGAAACGTCAAATAAACTTAACAAAATTTGGTTAAAATGACTAAATTCACGCATTTTGAAAGATAAAGGACTAAATTGGTATAAAGTTTTGATGAGGGACTAATTCCAAAATTCACTGAAACTTAAGGGACCAAAAACATATTTAACCCTTCATAAAATAAAATAACTTTACCAACTTTCTCGACTCTTTTAAAATTTATATTTTACGTTTTATTTGTATTAATATTTTATTACATCGTATTTTAATATTATTTTTTTATTTGAAATTGTTATAAATAATTATATAATTTTAAAATGAGCAAAATTCAATAATTTCTATACAAAGGTTTGAAAGTAACAATTATATAAATTCAAAGATAATTTTTTTTAAATTTTAAACAATTTTATAACAATTTAAAATAAATAAATTTAAAATTTGAAAACAATTTAAAATAAAGTTAATGTGAAATATAAATTTAAATAAACTTAATTTTGTTAAAAATATATAATAAATATCAATTTTAATAAAAATATTTTTATCATATTTATATAAAAAAAATTCAATTCAAAAAGAAATGAAATTGTTTAATTTTTTAAAAAAAAATTAAAATTAAATTAAAACAAAATACAAATACAAAAATTAAGAATTGAGAATAAAATAATGACACATGACATGACAGTGACACATGTCACTGTCACGTAACATAACGTTAAGCTTGACATATAATAAATTTTAATTCTTTTGAAAAATTAAAAAGTAAATAAATTAAAAATAAAAAAAATTACAAAAAAAACGGACATATATCACTTCTTTAACGTTGTTAGTATAATATTAATGAAAAAAAAATATGATTTTATCAAATTTTGAAACTAGTTTTTTTCTTTAAGTATCCATATTTTTTTAGTGTTACAAACTTTTATATTTTATTTTCACATGAATAATGATTAAATCATTTGTCAAAAGATTATAGTAGAAGTATATCCATAATATTTTTGTTTGTTTTTACTTTTTAGTTTATTAACTATATGATGAAAATATTTACTATTAGTTTCCAAAAAATTGTATTATGCATAACTTTAGAGAGAAAATGGCAACAGGGCGTTGACACAGAACAACGCATTTTGTCCTTCAATAATTGACAATTAATTCGGACCTTTTTATTAGTTTTTTAATAAGATTTCTTCTTCCAATTACATTTTTATTTATTTATAAAAGAACCTAAAATACTATTTGAAAAGTGATTTTCTAATCAACACGTGTTAGTCATAAATATGGATCAAATCTTTTTGAAGCATTCAAAATCTTATTTGATAGGTAATCTTTCAAGGTCTTTTGATTTAATGAGCTACTAAATAATTGCGATTAGGTTAAGGAAAAGTGGTTCTTGATTTAAGTATATATTAATTTTTAATGGAGTTCTCATCATTTTTCTATCATGTCTATGTCATTGTTCACCCTAGCCGCACGTAATTCGTAATCAGTTTAGGTAGCGTTATTAACTAATATTAGATAAATAAAATTGAATAAAGTAGATAATAATAATCATATTTAAAGGAAACTACAATTTTATACATATCAATTTGATCCAAACGTGATATTTTATTATTATAAATATAATATATAATCAGTTTAGGTACCGTTATTAACTAGTATTGGATAAATAAAATCGAATAAAATAGATAATAATAATCATATTTAAAGGAAACTATAATTTTATACATATCAATTTGATCCAAACATGATATTTTATTACTATAAATAATATATATATATATATATATATATTAAGTTTTCATTTTTTTTATATAATCATTTATTTATTAAAATTTAGTACTAAATTGTATAAAATCATGGTTTATTATAAAAATAATGATTTAAAATATATAAGTATTTTTTATTAAAATTTGCTATATTTATTTTATTCATTTAAAACTAAAAAATAAATATTTTTTATAATTTGGTTATGATTTGTTCAAGTTAACTTTAAATTTACTCATAGTTCACACTAGAATTTAATTTAATATTTTTTTATCACTTTCATTAAAAAACAAAGATAAATAAAGTTTTGCTCGAGAGTACTTTCACTTACAACATTCTTTATTTTCATATAATACACTATCATTCCAATTGAAAAATCACACCAACAACAAAATAGGATAATCTAACATATTTTAAAGGACAAAGATACATGTAGAATTTTACATTATAAATTCATATTTCTTCACATCACATACATCGATCTCTTTACTAATGAACTGATTCTACTTTGAAAAGATTGATATATTGAAAAGACTGAGAAATTTTGCACTTGTCATATGACCTTTCACTTACACAAAGTCAAATTTTAGGATCTTAGTCCCGTAATTAGGGATGGCAACAGAGCGGGGTGGGGACGAGTTTCGCTATCATATACTCATTCCCGTAAAAGAAATTCATCCTCATCCTCATACCCAAACCCAACGGGTATCAAACTTTTGTCTCATCTTCATGCCCATCAGGTAACGGGTATAATCTTGTACTCATACCCGTACCTGTTTTCTTACTACTTTAATATTAATTTTAAATAATTTTTATAAAATAATAAAAAATTACGGTAAAGAAAACATAATATTATCAAATATTTAATATTAGGAGGATAGTTGTTTCTTCGATATCAAATACTTTGAAATAAATTATAATTGTTTATATTTTATATTAGAATACAAAATAAAATTTCATGAGAACCAAAACATTTATTAAATTTGCAAACATTAATGAAACCTAGTTGATAAATTTTAAAAATAGTTTTTTAAAAAAATATAAAAAGAAAAAAAATATTCAAATTAAAATATATTTTATTTTAAATGTTTGTTTACTTCAATTTCTTAAATTATAATGAATCTCTTTTTTATACACTAATAAAAGTTATAATACATCACTTGATCAAAATGACGCAAAGAATAAATAATAAACATTAATAAACATAATAAAATTTTAACATAGATCTTGTATCTTTTGAACTCCAATATATGTTAGATGGTGATAAAAAAATATGTATAACAATTACATTAAATTTTTATATTGTAGTAAATAAAAATTATTTATACAATTATAGTGAAAAACTTAAAGTATAATTGTAATGAGTTAGAAAATAAAAAATAGGTTTAATTATGCCTTTGGTCCCCATTTTTATAAAAAAATCTCAATTTGGTCCCTCTATTTTTTTTATCTCATTTTGGTCCCTGTTTTAGGAAATTTGATCTCAATTTAGTCCTTTCCGTTACTAGTACAGTAACAGCGTTAATTGAGGTGCCACGTGTCAGTTCTTGGATTTTTTTGAATTATTTTTTTTTTTTGAATTTTAAAAAAAATTGCCACATGTCAAACGGTCGTCGTGCCACGTGGCAGTGATAGAGTGATGTGACAGTGATAATGCCACATGTCAGTATTATGCCAGGTGTCATTTCCTCATTCTCAATTTGATCTTTGTATTTTAATTTTTGTCTCAATTTAGTCCCTATTTTTGTAAAAGTAGTCCAATTTTTTCTCTCTCCACATTGCAACAAAAATTAATTTTTATATAAATGTTATACAAATATTTTTATTAAATTTGATATTTTATTCAAATTGATATTTTTATTATATATTTTTAACATGTCTAAGTTTATTTAAATTTGTGTTTCACATTCAATTTTACTTAAAATTGTTTACAAATTTTAAATTTATATGTTTTTTATTGTTACATGAATTATTTAAAAATATTTTTATAATTTGTTATTTTTACATCAATTCGAACATTTGTGTACAAATTATTGAACTTTACACATTTTAAAAATATACAATTATTTGAAATATAAATTCAAATAAAAAAACAATATTAAAGTTTGATGTAATAAAATATCAATATAATTTATGATTTTTTTTTATTAGCATTATTATATATTAACAACTTTAAAACAATTTTAAGTAAAGTTCAATGTAAAATATTAATTAAATAAACTTAATTTTGTTAAAAATATTTACTTGAAATATCAATTTTGATAGAAATATTTGTGTACATTTATATAGAAATTAAATTTGATTTCAATTTGGAGAGGGACAAAGTTGCTTAATTTTTACAAAAATGGAACTAAATTGAGACAAATTAAAATAAAGGGACCAAATTGAGAAAGTGGAAATGACATCTGTCATATAAGTGACACGTGTCATTATCACTGTCACATCACTTTGTCACTACACGATGACACAACAGCTTGACACGTGGCAAATTTTTTATTTTTTTAAAAATTTCAAAAAAATAAATAAATAATAATAAAAAATTCAAAAAAAAAATCAAAAAATCCAGAAACTAACACGTGACGCTCCTTTAACAGAAGAGACCAAATTGAGACAAAAACAAATAGAGGGACCAAATTGAGATTTTGCTACGAAAATGGGGACCAAAGGTATAATTAAACCTAAAAAATAATTAGATTAAATATATCGAAATAGTATTCTACATGATGAAAATAAAAAAAAAATATTAAAAAATTAACAAATGTGTGTCTTATAAACAATTTGGAGACTATTGAAAGAAATTACACAAAGAAAAACAAATGTATAATTAAAAGTACGATAAGATGAAAAATATCTTAGAGATCTAAGAAAAATTTTCAAATATCAACATATATACTCAATGGTTGAGAAATAACAAAAAATGTTTTAGCGAAACAAAAAAGTTCTTCAAATTAAATAAAAATTAATAATAATAATAATAATAAGTAACTTTTTTTTATATTACCTAGTAAATGAAATGTTTATGCTATTAAACACTTAAATTGAGAGTATTAAACATTCTCATGTGAAAGAAAAATATACAATAAATAAAAATATTAAAAAATAATAGAAATATTCAAATGTTAGAAATACAATTTTTTTTATTGACATACATCATTTTAACATAATTACATAAAGGTTATGATAAGATAAAACATATATTGGAGATGCGAATAAGTTTTATAACAAACGAAATAATTAAAAGAAATAAAAAATGGAAAGTATATATATATATATATATATATATATATATGGTTACTTAATTAATTATGAATATTTTAATAATTTAAACGAGAATAGAGATATGGCGGGGACGGGTATTATGGCGGGGATATGTATATCCCCATCCCCATCCCCATACCCAATTGAAAAAATCGGAGATTCCCCATACCCATACTCATACCTAGTCAATGCGGGGATTCCCCGTCAAAACGGGGACGAGTTTATTTGCCATCTCTAGACATAACCTCCCAGTTCCAAAGCAAGTGCACAACCAATTCAACAAATTCATGTTTCGTGATAATTCCTATAAATCTAGTATTATTTTATCACTCATCATGCTCAAGCACATTATTAAAATAATAATCAATTCAATAACACACAATTGGCATACGTAGGACTCAAAACCAAGTCCTCTCAACACAACCAAATACTCTCAATCATTTAAACTAGTACTTTTCCACGTCATATCAATTAAAATTTAATGTCATAAATGCTCTCACTACACGCATTTATTAATTAATTAAATTTTTCATGTCTTACATGAATCAAATAGACTAGAAAGTTAGAATGTAAAAGCTACAAACCATTACACTTTCAATCGGACAAAAAATAAAACAGCAGACTAATTTGTTCTTAAGCTATGAAAGAATCGATTAAAATGATAAATTAGTCGGCTGAAATACTGGGAATTTATGCTCAATGCAGAATTCACATATTTAACTCAAACAACAATCTTTTACATATAAGACTTGTTCCAGTCAATATTTCTAATTGTTATACAACCTCAAATTATACAAAAACGCATTAAAACACAACAAAGAGTGGTTTTTATAATGATTCATAATGGTTTTTATAAAGTGATTCAAAATGAGTGGGATGAGGGAAAGAGAATTGCACAATTGTTTTTATAATGGTTCATTAAATCATAGAGCTACATCCAGTTTACCAGGACAACCTGAGCTTGGTTTCTACTATATTCAAAAGTTTTGCAAATCAAACGCATAGATTAGACTTTTCAACAAAGAACCTTACAATATTTTTGACTCACACAAAAATCTAGACAACTACACTGCAAGAATCACACTTACAGACCTGAAATCACATCAGGCAAATCAATCAGAGGCATAAGAACATCCAAACCTAATGGTGGCTCTCCCTAGACAACCATACATGTGTTCTTCAAGCTACTCACAAGCCAAAATGTCTCCAAGATCAACCAAGATCTTCAAACTTCACATTGTAGCTGTGTATTATAGAGAGAGAGAGAGAGAGTTTTCCATAGAAGAATGACAAGGTTTCATGCTCAAAAACTCATAAACTTAGCTTTGATCTCGAAAACAAGCATATATAGTCTGGTTTAAGTGAAATCAGTTAATTGAATTTTCTATACAATCAGTTGATTTCACTTGACTTAAGTGAAATCAGTCGATTGAAAAATAATTCAACTGACTGAATACATTCATACCAGAAACTATATACTGCAAGTCTTTTAACCTGTTAAAACCCCATTTAATAGATTAAAAGAGATACATTAAGGCTTAACAAGACATCTAACCTATGTCATATAGCCTACCAATATGATATAACACCAAAACATTACATTTAACATATTATTTTCATATTTAATACACTAAAAACACAATTTTCAAGTGGATCTTCATCAATCTTCATAAAACACATATGATCTTCATGAACATGGCTTTATCAATTCTCTGCTTAAAGCTTGCTTGTGTCAACACATGCCACGTGACCATACACACCAAAGTAAATTAAATAATTAAAACATCACACTAATGACATACACAAGACTTGAACACAAGTCCTCTCACACATAAGGTACTCTCAACTACTTAAGCTAGTATTGTTCCTTATCATAACTCCCTGCATTAATTAATTTAAAGATCCAATTACTCACATTTATATTAAATAAATAAATATTTATTTATTTAATTTTCCCAAAGTCTTACACACTTCACCATAATCCACTTCAGCCTTTTGTAGAACATAGGGAAACTTGAAATTTGTGAGCCTCTTTGCCTTCATCATGTGATCATGGATTGTGTAGGTCCAATCAATAACCACATCACTTTTGATGCAGTACATCACCACTAAGTCACCTTTATTTAAAGTTGAATGATTGCTCCCCTTAGCCATATTAATCTTTGTCACATTCATGGCCAACAACCTCTAATCAACACGAAGTCTACCAACATAGAAATTTCAAATTTCCTCCCCTAGATTTCTCACACATTGGTTAAAGAATTGAACCTTGTTGAATTCCTCAACAACTGTAGTTTCTCCCTCTCTAACTTTCGCACCTCTTTGTCTAAGACTAGCCACATCCTTCTAAGTTTGCCTAATGATCTCCATTTTGACACCTTTCACACTAGATTTCAGCACACCACCATGGAACTTAAGGTTGGCATAAAACACCTTCACCAAATCTAGATAAATTTTGCCTGAAAGTTCAGGGAATGACTTAAGCTTTTGAATTCAAAGATGTTGATGCAATGCTTCAAAGTTCTCAACCTTTAGCTATGAGAAACACAACACTTTAGGGATGACTATCTGTTTGCGAGTGATCTTAATGAGAAACACTTGAATTCTATCTTCATGACCCTCAAACCATGCTTCAAGCCTTCCATGATATTTAGTAGTGGGAGAGGATAGTGTAGGAGGAGTTGAAATCTCCTTGTCATATTGGATATTTCTCTATCTACGAGGCATTTTTTATTGTGGTTTGGCTCTTACTAGCAGATATGAATGTACATACATGATGCCAAAGCAAGTATTTACATAATAAACGTGTTGAATATTATAATTAATCAATCGATTTGCATAATAATTTTGTATTCGGTGCAGCATAAGCAATCAAAGCTAATTAAATGTATTGTAATTTATGTATGATCATAAAGCACAATGTTTCCTATGCATTTTATATGCTATCTACTTAATTCAGATGACAACAAATACATGCATATTTGGAATCATGTAATAAAAGTGCTTTATGGTCAATATGATCTAAAAATGCAATTTTAGTTGATGCAATAATTGTTATCTACTATTACCATAATGCATACACTATCACATGATGAGTTATTTGACTGGGTCAATCAATTGAATTTAACTCATGCAGTTACAGATAAGTGTAAATGAAATCAACACATAAAAATATAGGATCAACAAATTAAAACCATTCCAAGTCACACAAAATAAGTGCAATGACAATTTTAACTGAAATCTATGTGTTGTTTTGTAGAATCAACAGATTAAAAGTTTCCCATATCGCATGTGATTCATGCAGTGTCAGTTTAAGTGAATTCTATGTGTTATTTTGTAAAATTAACAAATTAAAACAATGACACATATCACTTTATGCAAAATTTGACAGTTTAAATGAAATCTGTGTGTTTTTTTTTGTAGATTTAACAGATTAAAATATTGACATATCACATTTTATGTAGATTTTAACTCTTTAAATGAAACTAGCACATGATTCAACAAAATTAACAAACCAGAAAAGTATCAAATCACATTCTTCAGATCGAGAATATTTAATTTTTTTCTAAGCTTGTTAAACCTGTCACGAACAAGTGGTTTAGTAAACAAATCAGCTAGTTGGTTTTTTGTTTTGACAAATTTTATTTCACAATCACCTTTTCGTACATGATCTCTAATGAAATGATGTCTTATCTCAATATGTTTGGTTTTAGAGTGTTGTATTGGATTCTTAGTTAGACTAATTGCACTAGTGTTATCACAATACAAGGGTACCTTTCCCAACTTCACACAATAGTCTAAGAGTTAATGTTTTAGCCATATGATTTTAGCACAACCATGACCATCTGCTATATATTCTGCCTCAGCTGTGGAGAGTGCCATACAAGCTTGCTTTTTTTCTATTCCATGATATCAAGCTTGAGCCAAGTAGGTGACATGTTCCACTTATGATTTTCCGATCCAATTTGCAGCTTGCATAGTCAAAATTTGAAAATCCACTAAGAGTTATCTTAGAGTTACTTGGATACCATAATCCAACATTAATTGTCCCTTTCAAATACTTAAGAATCCCTTTTGCATCTTTATAATGTGACTCCTTTAGATTGGATTGAAATCTTGCATACAAGCAAACACTAAATTGAATGGTTGGCCTACTTGTTATTAGATCGAGCAAAGAACCAGTCAACCCTTTATGCTTGGTTGAATCAACTTGTTGCCCAACCTCATCTAAATCCATAAGATAGTTTGTGGTAGTTGGAGTGACAACTTCTTTGCAATTCTCCAATTCAAACTTTTTCAGTAGATTAAAATAGTATTTTGATTGGCTTATAAATGTTCCTTGCTTAAGTTGTTTGACTTGCAACCCTAGAAAGTAGGTTATCTCACCCATCATAGACATTTTAAATTCACCCTGCATAGCTGCAACAAATTCGTTACACATGGAGTCATTATTTGAACCAAAGATAATATCATCAACATATACCTGAACAAGTATGACATGTCTTTCATGTTTTCTAATGAAGAGTGTTTTATCAACAGAACCTCTAGCATATCCTTTTGACAAAAAGAAAATTGTTTAGCCCTTTATACCACTGTCATGGTGCTTATTTCAAACCATAGAAGGCCTTTTTCAATTTGAAACATGATTAGGATAAAGGTGATCTTCAAAGCCAAGAGCTTGTGATACATATACTTCTTCACATCCATTTGAGAAATTTTAATATTACACATGCAAGCATATGCTAATAGTAATCTCACAACTTCTAGCCTAGCAACAAGTGCATATGTTTCATCAAAATCAATGCCTTCCTCTTGATTATACCCTTTAGCTACTAGCCTAGCTTTATTTCTAACTATATTTTGTCTTCATCCATTTTATTTTTGAACACCCATTTGTACGAAGTACATTCACTTCATCATTTCTAGGAACTAGAGACCATACTTCATTTCAAGTGAATTGATTTAATTCATCTTACATAACAGTAACCCAATTACTATCATTTAAAGCATCATTCACGTTCTTAGGTTCAATTTGTAAAACAAATGCAACATGTTCACAGTAAGTAAGTTTACATCTAGTGGATACTCCCTGATTAATATTACTAGTGATGTTGTCCTTTGATAGCACTTTAGGTTCAATCCATTCCTTGGGTAAGTTGTTATGAACTACTTTTTCAGTCGACTATTTTTCCTTTTCAGTTGATTCATTTACTACACCAGATTGCTCTTGTAAGGGTGATGAGTACGTATTTTTGCCCTCATTTAATGTTTAATTCTGGGTATTTAATTGAATTTGAGTGCCTAAAGAGTGATTTAATTGATAATTTTGATAATTAGGTTGTTTGAGCTTATGTGATAAAAATGTCTTAAAAAGTGATTTTTAGCTGCATAAATTATTTTTGGATATTTTAACGTTTGTTGATGCAGCTGAAGTTAAGTTTTAAGCTCATTTAGAGGTGTGGAAATAAATTGATTAAA
>Ga0214544_1002598_pt1 | contig 37878 bp, 23 predicted proteins | sample CNSS3metaG_FD_160074 | JGI IMG/M metagenome (GOLD analysis project Ga0214544, IMG submission 160074) | Root nodule microbial communities from cowpea collected in UCLA plant growth center, Los Angeles, California, USA - CNSS3 | ecosystem: Host-associated > Plants > Roots > Nodule | place: USA...
TTGTATTCAAATATATATATATATATATATATATATATAAGGTAAAGTTTAGCGAGTACGGGTATCCACGGGTACGGATACTATGATACCCGTACCCGCTCCGTTAACATGCGGGTATCAAAAATACCCATACCCGCGGGTAGCGGGTATCCATTTTTAATATCAATTTCCTACTCGTTGCGGGTTTTATCCGCAGATACCCACGGGTACGGATTTTTTTGACATCCCTAGTAATACCTTATAAATTATAAGCTCGAAGTTGAAAGTGTGTAGATCCGACATAGTTAATGGATGATGTTTCTTAACATGTATCTTGTATGAGAAAAGTGAAAATAATGTTAGTGCTCCCCAACATTTGGAATTTGGTGATGCAATGTCTAATTTATAGAGAGGTAGCATGATGGTAATGAGAAAGAAAAGAAGTGGGTTTGGATTGTCTATTTCCTAATTTCCTTCTCCACCAATCACACTTTGAAATGTCATTGCCCTTTCCGACTCTCCACCTTCCTCTATTCCATTAATGTCCTTTCTGCTTCCTTATTCCTTCTACACGACATGACTATCCATGTAAAATATTTCATTTCTTCCTGCTTATTTTCTTCACCTCTAACAAATTGCCAAGTACAATTCATCACTCATCTAACCAGTATGTTCTTGTCCAAGTGTTGTTAAAATATAGATTTTAAGTTTAACTCAATTTCACAAAAATTATCTTATAAGGTTAGGTTTGGATTCATTTATTTACAATACAATTATTTTATCTCTAATAGATGTAACATTTTTAATACATATTCTCGTACCGAGACATATATATATATATATTGTGCATGGGAAGGAAAATTGCCCACTCATCTAACCAATATGGTTAAACAAAAAAATATTCTCTGGAGAAATCTTTTGATTACCAAAATATAAACTAAGTTAAATCTGAACCGTAACCTATACCTTACTGAAAGTTAAAAGATGTCACATGTTTTTATAGAATACATTTTTTTTTTTTTGCGTTAGTGTTGTATTATTTGTATGTCATATCAAAATTCATATTATTTGTTTTTTTTCTCTTTCTTTACTTCAAAATAAATTCGTTTTACATGTAACATTGCGCCATTGCCACCTTTCATGGTCGACCATAAAATTAAGGTTGCAAAAAATTGATGTACCACTATAGTATGGTACAACTATGAGTCTAAGACTATAAAAGTGCTTTAATTCACATAGTGCTCAACTTTTTCTTTTGGAATTTCCAGATATAGATTTGATTTATAGTAAAAATCAAGAATCAAATTATGCTCTGTTATAAACTTATAGCTAAATATAGTAGTATGTATTCAAAGTTAATTAATAATTAGTAAACATTGTTTTAGAATGTTAGTGTAATTTGCTTACAGTTATATTTATCAAGATATTATAACAAATTCATACTATAACTTTTAACTATATAGTTATATAATTTTTTCAACAATCTTATTGCAACAAAAGGTAAAAAAAGAAGAAGTTAATATGAATTAATTTAAACGTTATATTAAATTAAAAAAATAATCGTATTATACCTTTATATTTATTTTAGTCATTTTGTAATAAAAAAATAGCCAAATTGGCACCTATACCTAATAGATAACACATTGATCCTATAATGTCGGATACATTAAACGAAATGATTTAATTTGAAATAAGAAATTTGTCTTGTATATCAATTACAAGATTTAGTCTTTATTTGTTTTTGAAGAGAAAAGATAAGTGGGCCATGACCCACACGATGCTTCAATTACAAACCGAAACGTAGTGAGAGGTGTTCGGATAGATTCTGTATTCCGATTTTGAAAGAGAAAGATAAAATATGTTGGAAGGACGTCTTTCTTATCATTGTATACTTGAAATAAGATTTAGTTTAAAAGGTAAGATATTTTAATTATATATTCTTAATTTTTAATTTATTCAAATTAGGTCATTTTATCAAAATTTAAGATTTATATTTTAGTGATAAATTATTAGTTTTAAGCAGAATCCTATTATACTATTTGTTACCATTTAAAATATAATTTATATAAATAAAATTAATTGATAAATGTAGGGATGACAACAAGACAAATGTAAGGATGATCACGTAATAAAAAGTATATACGAATATGTATTCTATATGTTTTTTTGCAGTTTAAATATTTATTAATTATTTTTTATAAAAAAATAAAAATCACGAAAAAAATTATTGTTTTATCAAATATTTAATATCAAAATAACATATTTTCTTTGTTTCAATGTTAAATCTTTGGAAAAATTTGGTACAACACAATGATTTAAGTAAATTTCAATGTGTACTTGAGGAAAAATATACTATATGAAAGCTTCTAATCCTTGCGGTTATTGTTGAGAATAATCCAAATGCGAGTCTAATTTTTACATTAGATAAAAATAACAAAGTTAAACACCATATAAAAAATAGTTATAACCCCAATGTCTTGAGATTTTGGGTTAGAAGGGGTGTCAATTTCTTATATGTGGGTTATGCTTAAGTCAAGTATATTTATCTCCCTAAAGAACCACCTATAAAAACCCAACACTTGGAGATTTGAAAATACTTTAAAACCTATTAAATTAGTCAAACCTTTGAGATTCAACTTAGTGAATGAAGGGTTTTCGAGATTTGAAATTAAGATTCAAACATTCTTTGATAACAATAAATGAAAATAAGATTGTGATGAGATAAAAAATTATTGAAGATACAAATAGTTTTTTTGATATAGAATCAGTCAAACAATTACAAAAAGGAGAAGCTAAATAAAAATAATAATTCAAAGACCACAATTATTTTATATTTATTAATACGTTGAAGTAATGTCAATATCTTGAATGTGAATTATGCTCAAGTCAAATATATATGATATATCCATAATGGATTTCCTAAATCATCAACCCTTGAAGATTTGAAAAAAAATTATAAATATTAAAGTAGTCAGATAGTTAAGATTCAACTTAGTGAATGAAGAGTTTTACGTGTTTTGGAATTAAGAAATTAAAACTTAATCATTCTCTTATGTGAAAAAACATATAACAATAAATAAAAATAAAATTGTCATAAAAGAAGAAATGCATGAAGATATGAATATATCTTGTGATATAGAAATAGTCAAGATTTTGTGGTATAGAACCGGTAAAACAATTATAAAAAGGAGAAAACAACTGCCTACTCAAAAAAAAAAAAGGTTTAAATACCTTTTTGGTTCTCATTTTCGTAGTGTTTGTTGCGGATGATCCTCATTTTGACAGAATGTTTAAAATGGTCCTCATTTTCGCAATTCGTGTTTTATTTGGTCCTTTTCTGTAATGTCGTTTAAATCATTAACGGAGCATTATACAAGTGACACGAATTGCGAGATGAGGACCATTTTAAACATTCTGTCAAAATGAGAACCATCCGCAACAAACACTACGAAAATGAGGACCAAAAAGGTATTCAAGCCAAATTTTTTTTAAGAAACTACAGTTATTTTCCATTTATTATAACTAAATTGATTTATAATTGTTGTTTATTTCAATCTTTTGTAATGTATTTGTTCCGTGTATGTTTTGTGGAATTCATTTCATCATAGTTTCTTAATGAGACTCATGTTTCTGCAAGTAATGAATAAATCAGATCTTTCATTATTTTGTATATTTATGTTCATTTCTCTCTTCAAAATCTAATATGGTATTAAGAACAAGTTACCAATCCACAATGGCTAATATTCTCACATATCTCCTAACCCATTCATTTTACATTCTTCTTACAAAAAATTGGATTATAATAAATTATAAATATTTTAAGAATTATCATCTCTAGAAGGTTACATATTAAAGGTTAATTGTTGTTTTAATATACACCTGACAATTATTACAATAATTATTCAATTAACTTAACGTTATAATAAATTTGAAATAAAATTAACATAATTAAATTTTGTATACTAAAATTGTAGTTTAAAAATTAAATATATCAATATTTATTATAGAGAAACAATTATTTATAGTAAAATAATTAATAAGGAGCATCGTTTTTGAATCAACGAAAGGTTGGGATGGTAAGGTTTAGACTTTTGTTATATTAAAATAAGGAGTTTAGAAAACGAAGACAAATGAGGATTGTACTGAACAATTCGTACCAATCATGAATCTTGTAGAAGGTTTTGTTGAATATAGAAAGAACTCAAAAGGAGCATTGTTGGATTCAGCGCAGCTATTAACATATATAATGATGATTAAAGACAAAGACTAATTATGTTTTGTTTTGTTGGTCCAAAAAGTTAACGACATAAAGAGAACAATTCCATTCTTAGCCGACAAAGAGAATGATAACAAAATAACAAAATTAGTATTATTGGCATCATCATGACAAATAATAAACATGATTTTTTAACAATTGATAATAATTTTAGTACATTATACGTATATATTAAATCTAAAACTGGAAAATAAAATAAGAAATGTTGAGTATAGTATATAGACTTAAATTTCGGCATGTATGAAGGTTAAAAGAAGAAATAGATGTAAATAAAATAGATAATAATACTGATAATAAATGTAATGCAATAAGGGGCATAGTTGTGTTAATAAAAATAGTCATATAAAACCGTAATAGGAAAGAAATGAGAAAAAAAGAATGTGATTTAATTAATATAATTACCTACCGAAATTAGTTATTTTTTTCTGAGCATATTTTACACATGGAAAATATCATATCAATCAGCTGTTGGTGATTTTATGTATAATAATTAATAGAGAGAATACAATTTCTTACTAAAATATTTCTTTTTTCTAAGATATAACTCTCACTCGTGTATGTTTTGTTTCATACTATAATAATGCTAATAATCTCTGGACAGACAATGACATATGTTTTCTATTGTTGAATATAAAAAGGGTAACAAGGAACCTAATAATTATGGTGTTTATATTCAACATTCACTGTGACAATTAACAAATAATAATGCTATTAATAATAATAATAATAATAATAATAATAATTAAAGACATAGACTAATTTTGTTGTGTTGGAAGTAAAAGTTAACGACAGGTGACAGAGCGATGCCATTGGCAGCAGACACAGAAAGACACTTTCACTGAAATTCTAAAAGAATAAAGATTTGTGTTTTGTATTTTTTTATTTTTATTTTTTATGTTTGAATTGAATCCTTCATTGGTTCTTGGTAGTCACTATCATTGCCTATTTCTACTGTTTTGTTTGCATTACCCTCCCTTCCACCCTTTTCTTAATTCCCTCTTTCTTCTTTTTCATATTTTACTTTGTTTATTTGTCTGTTGCGTCAAAGAGGCCCTGAAAACAAGGTTTCTGTTGTCAAGATTGAAGCTTTTTGCTCTGTGACTCGTTTGTTATCCTCATAATGCTTTATCCTTATCTGGGTATTTAGTTCTTGTTTAAGATGGTGGAAGAAGACCATTTTCCTGTGGGTTTGCGTGTACTTGCCGTTGATGACGATCGAACTTATCTCACAGTGTTGGAGAATCTGCTTCGCAAATGCCAGTATAATGGTTTGTCATCTTTCTGTTTTAATTCAAAATTCTGCATTGGTTTTGCGTCTCATGAATTCTTGCATTTCTTTTACTTATTGTTATTCTCTTTCCATGTCAAGTTTTGGACTCATGAGACATGGATACCTTGTGGTTGACAATTGCAAGACCGGGATGTTCTTTCTTTTTTTTCTCCAGAAACTGTTTCCTTTTTTTCAAAACTGGTTTTCTTGCGTTGCTGCATTAATTTTATAGCTATGGATCCTGTCATAATAAGTCTGATTAAGCGCTTGACAATTGAGTCTGCTTTGGTTTATCTCACATCAGATTTATGTTTGTTTCTTTGTTTGTTCGTTACAGTTACTGCAACTACTCAATCAGTGAAGGCGCTAGAAATGCTGAGGAAAAACAGAAACAAGTTTGACCTTGTTATCAGTGATGTGAATATGCCAGAAATGGATGGGTTTAAGCTGCTTCAGCATGTGGGACTTGAGACGGACCTACCCGTTATCAGTAAGCACAAAAACTTTTTGTCTTCACATTCATTCAAATTGAGTATATTTTGTGTTTTCTCAAAGCAAAGTCTGAGAGAAAATCAATCTCAGAAACAGGTGTTGTTGTCTCACAATAATGTTATGAACTTAAACTCTTGCATTTTTGTGTGTGTTTGTGATCTAGTGTTGTCAGGGTACGGTGATAAAGAACGGGTGATGAAAGGTGTCATATATGGTGCTTGTGACTTTTTAACAAAACCAGTTCGAATTCAAGAGTTACAGAACATATGGCAGCATGTAGTGAGGAGGAAGATTGATAGCAAGGATAAGAATAAGACTGCAAGTGAAGAAAAAGACTGCAGTATGGCACATAAGTTTGCAAATGAGGAGGAACCATGCACTGTTGCTGGGGAATGTAGTCAAGCCTTGGCACCAAAAACTTATGCTAACCAGAATATAAAAGTGGATCACAAAAGGAAAGAACGTTGTGAGGCTGAGGAAATTGAAGAAGATGATAAAGAGAACGATGAAACCTCCAATCAGAAGAAATCTCGTTTAGTTTGGGATACTGAGTTGCACAACAAATTTCTTGCTGCCATTAATCAGCTCGGAATTGACAGTGAGTGTGATAAAGAGATGTTACTTTTCTAGTTTTTCTTGACTTAAGAATTTGGAACTTAGTTAGTGTGCTCCTTTGTCATATGGATTTCATAGCTCCTGATGTAAGCTTTCTACAACTGTTAATGCAGAGGCTTTCCCCAAGAAAATACTTGACTTGATGAATATCGATGGACTTTCAAGAGAAAACGTAGCAAGCCATCTCCAGGTATGTGTGGACTCTAAATTTCCACTTTAGCATTGTGAGTAATTTTCCTTATGAACAAGAGAATTAATGTTATGAAAATCTTTCAGATCTGATGATTCATTAAAAATTCAAGAATCAAAGTTTATGAAATAACAACTCTGCTCTATATCCTTGATGATTGTGCTTCTTTGTTTCACAGAAATTCAGACTCGGTCTCAAAAAGCCTAATCCTTACCACCGTATGGGTTCAGTTGATTGCTTTCGCACGTCATCTGAATCAGGAGCAATGTTAAGCACCACATTACCATCATATGCATATGCACATGGTGGAAGGTTTAGTGTGTTAAACTCTCCATCCAGCTTGAACACGAGAGGAATGAACTCATCTGCATTTGTTCAGGCTTCTGAGTCTCCAAACATTAACAGCAGCTCCATAAAAACACATGGAAACATGCACTCGTCTATATTTTCTGCAAACCAAGCCTCAAGCTTATTGCAGGGCATTCCAAATCCAATGGAGGCTAACCGATTTAAGCCGAACAACTCAACAGCTGGTATTAGGAGGTTTGATCTACTTGATCACTCAGCTGCACTTAAAGATTTCTCTAGTTTCTCGGAAAATAGAGCCACTGTTAGAAATGCAGCAAATATATCTCTTCCTGGTCTCTCCAATAATCATTTACTTTTTCAAGGAATTTCCCAGCATAAACATCATTCTGAAGCATTCAGAAATCATTCTTCTCTTGGAGCTGCTGCTGTGAAAACACAATCTTTTGATCCAAACTCCTGTGGTTCTTCTAAAATGGGGGATGATTATGACAACAAAAGGTGGCGGGGAGCAGCTCCGATATCTACCTTTCCTTCCAATACTTCTGCTTTCAGTAACGTTTTCAGTAATGATCAACTACTTCAGCATAACTTCAAATTGCCCTCATCCACTTTTTGCAGTAGGAACAGTCCAGTTGGTTTTTCTTCCAGTGTTCCTTTGGAGGATGATATCCTAGGTGAGATGCTGCACCAAGAAGGCTTACTTGGGAATATCTTACTAGCTTCGTGTCACACCCAGCATAACCAGGGTGGTTGCAGCAAAGACATGAATCAAACCTTCAATTCCATAAATCCTGTCATTTCTCCTAATGGAGGCACTAGTTCCTTGGGACATAGCTATGAACAAAATAGTACAATTGACAATAAGAGAATTGATGCATCTTTGGTCGGCCAAATGAATGGGGTTAATCCATCATCAATCACACAGTGCAGTGAAGGTGAGAATTTCTATTCAATGAAGTCAAATGATGCGTATGTTTTGCAGAGCATGAAATCCGATGAAGCACTGGTGCAGAATAGTTTGGACTCCTTGGATGACATAATGAATGAAATAGACGAACAGGTATTTCATCAAACATTCTTGCAATATCAAGCCTTTCAAACAGATTATATTTGTGGTGGGGTTGTGAATTTTAATGTTTCCATAATCTAGTTTGGTCTGATTTAAGGAATATAAGTGTTGTTAATTTGCATCATTTCATGAAAGACTACTTTTGATTCAGGACCTGAATGCGATTATGTTGATGAATGGAGACATAGAGTTTGATGCTTACCATGATGGACTATGCAACTGACTCCTTCTGATTCCTTCCTTGAGTCATTTCATCGTGTGTAGTATCGCATTCATGTAATTTCCTATTTCTCTAATGGACACCGCACGTGCTCTAATTGTACAGCAGTAACCGCATCAAATTTCTCCACTTTCTCAATCATATCTTTATATAAAATAAACCATATATATATGAATTAACTTTTTAGTATTGGGTTCAGTTATATAGTTTGATTTGAGTACGTGGAAGAATAAGAATGGAACTTGGTTTACGCTTATGTTTCATGATAAAACTGTGGCATTTTTCATTTATACTATATTGTGGACAAAATCTCTGTATGAATAGAATATTCTTGTTTTTTTTTTTTTATATTACTGTATGAATGTAATGTGACATGAGAATTAGACTTAGTATTGGTCTTCGGGATAATTTATTGTATCTTATGCCACAGTCAGCATAAAATAACATAAGTGTGTCTATCGTGCTCTGCTACGTAAACATTATAAAATTTGGTGAAGTAGACATAACTTTTAGCAGAAGATATCATTGTTTATTTCACATAGCATAAAAAATTTAGATTCATGTGAAACACAGTACCCATCAAACTTTATTCGTCATTTGTTTCCATGAAAGGTAATTGCGTAAAATTGTGCACGTCCCGTCTCATCACAATTTCTTGAGAATTCTCCATTTAAAGTTTGTTTACTCGCGCTTGCGTTTCTATAAAAAAGAATTGCTTGTTTTGAAGTATTTGATTTTTCGTCAAAAATATACTAATCGAGGAGTTTCACTAACTTGTCTCATATCTCTTTATTTCACTTAATGGAGGATAACACAGAGTGCAGAAAATGAAGCTTAGTGCAAATAAAAGGTTTACGTTCACAAGCGGAAATATGTGAAGAACGAAATCTCAATGTCCCGTGGCGGAACATAAGTGTGACGGGTTTATTTTATTTTATTTTTATATATTTCAAAAAGTATTTATATATTATTATTTTATTCACATTAATTTAGTTAATTTTTTTTAAGAATTTAAAAATCACATTTTATATCTCTAATATAGTTTTTTATATTTTTTTATTTGATTTCTCTCTTTCGTGACTCTATCTCTTATTCACCTCTTATTTTCATATTAATTTTTATCATTAATATCTTATTATTTTCAAAATCAAACTGCACTACGGCAAATTTGAGGAGGAGTTCAGGAATATTTTGAGTCGAACAATTTATTTTTTTGAGTAAGTTCATTTTTACCTTTTTTTTCAAAGCAAGAAGTTTTCCTCTTGTATGTAGCTTTTCTACGCTCTAGGCATATATCTATCTATTAGAGATAATAAAATCATGCTCTAATTGTTGATCAAACTCTTCTGTGTGTAAATAGAAATATTTTAGGCTTTGAAGTTGTGTAAGGGAAGAGCAAGATTAAGAATCATCTCTAAGGTGATGGAAGCTAATCATTTAGAAGTTATTAGTTTTCTTAAAATATTGAGTCTTGTTTTTAAGATTTAATTTGGGGTATTCATAAATTTTATCTTTTTTGTAAATAGGTGAGAGTAAAAGAATTTATTATTTTTTCAAGAGGAAAGTTGTGATAAAGATGAAAAAAGTGCATCTACGTCATCTAAAATTGAGAAACTTCATGAGAATCCAAAAATTGAAGAAAATGAAAAACAATTCTCTAAGGTTCCTAAAGTTACATGTAGTGGATTTGAAAATGCTGTAGAACCTAATCCGGGGAAGCGTATTCAAATTTGGCAATACCCACTAAATCAAATTGATAAGATATCATCTAAAATGGGATCCATATCTAATGCATTTAGAAAATTATCCTTTGTCTGGTAAAGATGATCATCTAAGAAGATTTCAGTATACATGGTTTAACTTATTTTCTTCATGGTTAGAGTATTCGCCAACCATTAAAAGATGCTACATATTACTTACCGTGTTATCCTTTTGTAAGAAACCAAGTGGACGACCTGACTCGGATGTTTTCATTGTTATAAATTGTTATAGGTAATTGAGTTGATTTTCATGGAAAAAGATATTGAAACTAGCTTCTATTCTGATTCAATTATTGAAAATTTTAAGTCATTAGAAGAACGTAGAGGAACACTCTAACTAACAATAACTTCTTTTTTTAATATATTAGTGTTGATGATAAACTTTACTTTACTCTTGCATATATATTATTGTCATATTGTTTGGATTCTATTGTCATAAGTGTTTATTTTGAATATAGAAAATAAAGTAAAGAAAGAAATATTTTTATTAATTAAAAAATAATAATTTATATATAACAAATATAATTTGGTCCCTCAAATTTTTATTCAAGTTCCACCACTTGCATCATATAAGAGAAGGCTTTTGTGCTTTAGGAATGTTGAGAAATTTTTTTATATATTATACAATTATTTTAAGTTTTATATTAAATAAATATAAGAAAATTAAATATGTAATGTAATGTAATGAAGATGGTTTCTAAATTTATTATTTTAAGATTTTAAATTTAAAATGCTATTGATTTTTATATTAATTTGACACATGTCTTGTGTCTTATAGCTAATTCTTCATTAAAAAATCTATCAATAATTAGTTAAAATAATGTAAAAATAATACCATTTATAAAAACATGTATAATTTTGTAAAAATTTATTGGTTGATTGATTATTTTTAGGAAAAATATTATTACACAATGACATTTACTTAAATAATAAATAATAGAAAAAAAATGTTCAGGAAAATAGGATGTACACATGTCAGGTGGAAGTGGTCTTTGTATCCTCTACTCTTCAGTAAAGATATAATAAGATGTTAATTCATTTAATACTAATAATAATAAAAAATCCGTTTTAAAGAGTATACAAGTTACTTCACTCTGTGGGTGGGTGGTAGCAATGACATCGATGGATTACATTCACTGTACACGTGTACGGTCAAACCTCATCCCCGCTCGCAACTATATCACACCGGCAAGATCAAGATCAAAATCCAACGTTGGAGCGAAGCTAACCTTGAAACCTTGTACACCAACACTGAAAGAACCGTTGGTGGTGTTTTGTTCTGACGCTGTTGTTCTTGTGAAGCGGAACCCATTAGCATCATTGACATTGTTGTGGATGGCGACCAAAGTGATGGAGGTGATGAAAGGTCTGGACTTGAAGCGGTACATGGGGCGGTGGTACGAGATTGCGTGTTTTCCGTCGAGGTTTCAGCCCAGTGACGGCGTCAACACCAGAGCCACCTACACTTTCGGCGATGACGGCACTGTCAGAGTTCTGAACGAGACTTGGAGCGGTGGCAAAAGAAGCTTCATCGAGGGCACTGCTCACAAGGCAGATCCCAACAGTGATGAGGCCAAATTGAAGGTCAGATTTTGGGTTCCTCCTTTCTTACCCGTCATTCCTGTCACTGGTGATTACTGGGTTTTGTTCATCGATCCTGATTATCAGTATGCTCTCATTGGCCAACCTAGCAGGAATTATCTTTGGGTAAGAACCCCATTTCCCTTTTCATTCATCTCACAATGCCAAACCTTGAAAATTGTAGCCAAAGAACAATTTTTTAACACTCTTGGTATAAATGTCTCAAATATAAGGTTTGATTTTGAGAAATGTGCATATATTGGTTTGAACTGTGATGTCTGAAAATGTGAAATTGGTTCCTAGATATTGTCGAGGAAGAATGATATGAATGATGAAACCTACAAGGAGCTTGTTGAGAGAGCGAAGGATGAGGGTTATGATGTGAGCAAACTCCATAAAACTCCACACACCAATCCTCCACCTGAGGGAGAAGGTCCTGAAGACACCAAAGGCGTGTGGTGGGTCAAGTCCCTTCTGGGGAAATAGTTATTATATCTGAAGCTGAAAGAGAGTGTTTCATATCAGTAATAAAAGTAGATGCAAAATAGACCAAGCTGATGATGATGATGATGATTATGATTATGATGTGAACTTTTGTAAAGTTTACCTTTGATGCTCTGATTGTGTTTGTTTTTAGTTGAATCCATTGTCTGAACTTGAATACTTTATGCCTCTGATTGTTTGTTTTTAGATGTTCTTGGTGAGAATCCAGTGTCTGAATGAACTTGAATACTTTGCACCGATTTTCATTTTGCTTTTACTTGCTATTTGTTGAATTTTGAATTATCTTCTTTGCAATTAATCCATTTTGGTGTGGGGAAGATGATGATATGAGAATTCATTAGTGTCTCAATGAGAAGTATGAGATTGATCATAGATTCAGATGGTTTTTATGGAAGTAGCTACAGAGAAAAGAAAATAATTGTTTCTGCGGAATTTCAGCTTTTTAAAAAATATCTACCAAAGAAAAAGAAAAAAAAAATTGTTATTATTTCATAATGCCAAACTATTTTTGGAAGATTTTTTTTTTCTGAATTAGAATTGGGTTAATTTATAAAAAAAAAATTAAAACTAATAGTGGAGGTAGTACTCGTCTTCAATGTGTTGTTATTAGTAACTCTCTAAATCCTTCCTTTTAAAGAGGGTTTTTCAAACTTACATCACTTTAAGTTAAGAAGAAAAGCGTACTCAACTAATAACAGATGAGGACAAGTTAATTCAATAATATCTCTTTTAATATTTTCAGTTTAATAATTTTTAAAAGGAATTCATTTTTTTATTTAAAAGAAATGAAACGGGATTAAAATATATAATTAAAATTGGCTGAGCTAAGGAAACAATTGGGGTGGCCATTTTGCAGAAAGAATGATAAATAATGTTAGAAAATGAGAGAAAGTGAAAATAAATAACTCTTAATTATCTAAAAGATGATGGATAATTGGATTCTAACATTTCTCCAATCATTGGATTTAAAGCACACCAAGAATTGGAATGATAGAGACAGAAAAGACTATAGAAAAATAATGGTTTGAAAGTTTAAGCAGAAAATTGTATTATAATAATATAACAATGCCAATGAATGATAAGTTAGAAAGCTGTCTGTTGTCGTTTCTCTGAACTATATTAGAGCGGTTTGATACCATTAATAAAACACTCGAAAACTGTTATAGTACAATTTAATATTTTTTTATTAAAATGGATTATGAGATGGATTTTTTTTTTGGAAGGTTTCAAAAGTATATTTTTGGAAGGTTTCAAAAGTATATTTTTGAAACTATTATTTCCTTCCAAAAATTGTGCTATGTATGATGTTGAAAACTATTTTATCCTGTATTTAAGAAAGAAAAAAAGTGCAAACCTCTACTAAATTTACCAGGGTTATATAATTCATACTGAAAGTAAAAGTTTATAACAAAGAATTCATGTTGTAACTCAGCAACTTTTTTTTTGAAAAAAATATAATAATCATATAAGTGACAAAGATACACAAATATTCATATATGAGACTTTGAGCTGGTTTTAATTATTTTAATTAAAATAATTCATGAAATTATTTAATGAATTTGAGTTAATTAAATATTAAACGTATTAGATGTAACAGATGGAAAAGAAACAAAAACAGGAAACGATCCCAAAAATAACAATGTAAGGCTGGCCAACGATTTATGCGCGAAAATGTGTGGAAATAGATAAAAAAAATAATATTTGTGAGTCAATCTCACTCACCAATTCGTTTTCCTCTTTTCCATTACATTCCCTCGAGGATTTTTCTCAGAAAAACTCGCAGGGAATGCCTGTTTCATCCATTCAATAGATCGAGGTTCGAACATCACTTTTGGGTATGCCATCTTCAATCACCTTTCTTTGATTCTTCGTTTCTATTTTCCTTTTTCCTGTTTCAGAACATGAAACTCAAATTATGATCAACTTCTGTTTCCCAACCCTTTATGCTCTTCTGATTCACACAACACAATTTCACAATTAGGTTCAATAATATGAGAATGAAATGGGATTATTGCAGCAGCCATGTAGCATCATCCAAAAGGAAGTTATTAAGACAAATTTGAAACCATTACTGTATGAGCAGAAACGTAGGAATTTTAAACGTTTCATTGATTGATCCATCCATCGATCCATCGTTTTACTTCACACTGACTCGGTTTAGTTTGGAATGTGACAGGAAAAGAACAAAATGCTCAGAACCTTGTTTCTGATTTCCTTGTTGATTCATTCGATCGTAGCCCAAAAATCTGCACTTCCACCAAAAGCTGCTGCACCTGCACCTGTACCTGTACCTGCAACTGCAACTGCACCTGCACCTACACCTGCAACTGCACCTCAATTAACGAAATGGTCAACATTGAGTGGTGGGTATCCATAGGAGTTATTGTTTCTGTGAACAATGGCTTCCATGGTTCGTTGATGTGATTGTTTTGTTGGTGTTGCAGGTAATGAGCCTCTTGTAATTGCGCGTGGTGGTTATTCGGGACTCTTCCCTGAAGGCACTCCAGACGCCATTGCACTAGCAAGAGATATAAGCATTTTATTGTGCAATCTTCAGTTGTCCAAAGATGGCGGGGCTTTTTGTATCACAGGATCTACACTTGACAATGCAACAACTATAGAATTCTTCGATACTAAGCAAAGTACCTACAATATTAATGGGAAGGACGTGAAAGGACACTTTTCAGTGGATTACAATTCAGAACAGATTGCCATGAATATATCAGGTGAATGAGTTAATAGATTATAGGTTGAAATAGGAGCAATAAAAAAAAATATAGTGTTAGGAGGTTTTGAGGTTTGAAATTGAAGGTTTGGTCTGTTATGTGCAGTGATTCAGGCCATATTTTCACGACCCAGTGCTTACGATGGTCTTGATCCAGTTCTGAACCTTGATGCTCTGATGAGTGGGAAAAACCCTCCGAGGTTTTGGTTGAATGTTCAGGTCTGAATTCCTTAATTGTTTGTGTTAGTAGCAATTTATTATAATATTAATTGCGTGTTGTGTTGTTGCAGAATGCAGCATTCTACCATGAAAAGGGAGTAAAGGTGGTAGATATTGTTTTGGAATTACTGAATGCGTATCAAATAGAATTTGTTTCAGCTTCAGATATGGGGTTCTTGAAGAGTCTGATTGAGAAAACAAATAGGCAACCGAAGGTGGTGTTTCAACTTCTTAATGCTAAGGATGTGGAACCTTCAACCAAGAAGCCATATGAAAGTGTTATAAAGGATATTGCTACAATAAAGTCATTTGCAACAGGCATAATGGTCCCAAAAGAATACATATGGCCCCTTAAAGCAGACAAATATCTGGGAAATCCCACCACACTTGTGGCTGATGCCCATAAATCAGGACTAGAAGTCTATGCTTCTGGTTTTGCCAATGATTATTTTACTAGCTATTCTTATAACTATGATCCTACCGCTGAGTACCTTCAATTTTTCGACAACGGAGATGTTGTTGATGGTGTTGTCACCGATTTCCCATCAACAGCATCAAATGCTATAGGTGAGATGTCAAAAAATCTTCCACTTAAATTCACAATCGCCTCTTCGACTTTCTAACACATTTTTGTTTTACAGTTTGCTATGCACACAATAATACCTTGACCAAAAAAGGTATATTACTAATCTTAATACGTTATCGATCATATAATAATTAGAGATGAGAAATAATTTTTTTTTATATAAATATTGGTCAAACCTAAGTTCCATCCTAATACATATTTTTTGTTTAAATTACTATAACGCTAATAGTTGATTAGATAATCTAATTGATATATTAATATATATATATATATATATATATATATATATATATATATATATATATTGTTATTTAGTTTTGTAATTTTTGTTTTCTTTTAGTTGCATAATTTTATTTTAATTATGGATTTTTCCATGAAATCAATTCGTATTTTTAAGATATATCCTAATTTTTATATAATTATATTCAAATAATATATTTATTAATATTTTCTTTTTTTGAAGAATTGTTCTTGTTTTATTAAAACAATTTTTACTATTTTTCTCTATTTCTCCGGTTTAACTAATTTGGTATTTAAAAATTTTTGTTGAGTTTTATAATACTCTTTATTTAACATTTGTTCTTTATATGATTTGATTTATTAGTATATCAAATCATTTCTAATATATATTTTATTATTTTTACTTCTTAATATTTTTATGTATTATTTTTTTTATCATATGATTATTTTTATTTTTTATTTCATTAGTAATTCAATCACTAAATTAGTAATTAAAAAAATTCATTTATTATAATATAATAATTTACTATTGTTATTATTAATTTTTTTCACCATTCAATATTATCATTAATTTTTTTATTACCATTTAATAAATATTAAAATTCAGAAGAAGAAAATTTATGTTAAATTTTAATTAATATTATTATTATTATTTTTTGTGATTCCATTCAAGTGTATTATAATTTTTATTAATATATAAAAAAATATTTCATTAAAATTTATAGAATGAGTGAAGAACTATTTTTAAATTTCAAAAAAAAAAAAAAATATATATATATATATATATATATATATATATATATATTTGTAATCTTTTAAAAATATTTTTAAATTTACCTTATAAATTTGATTTTGTAGGACCAACTTTGGTCATAAGCAACAATGGTGCAAGTGGAGTGTATCCAGGCAGCAGTGATCTTGCATATAAGCAAGCAATAGATGACGGTGCCGACATTATAGATTGTTCAGTTCAAATGACAAGAGATGGCATTGCCATCTGCTCAAATAGCTCAGACCTAGGCCCAGATACCAACGCAATGACTAAATTTATGTCTCGATCTTCAAAGGTCAAAGAAATTCAACCCAAATCGGGAATATTCTCCTTTGACCTTTCCTGGGGCGAGATTCAGACATTAAAACGTAAATACTTATATAGAACTTCAAGGATTCAAGTTCAGATTCAACCTTTGAGATTTCAACAATGAAATTACAGTACAAATTTCTTGTTTCAGCTCATATTGTTAAAAACGGCGATTTCCAAAGAAACCCTGCAAACAAAACCAGCGGTAAAATGGTCAGCCTCCAAGAGTTTCTGGAGATAGCCAAGACAAAGGATGTTCCTGGCGTTTTGGTAAACATTCAGGTAAGCAATATCAGTAGTTTTGGATTTCTCACAAAAATTTAAACCAGTTATTAAGGTGAATGTTAAGAAGGAAATGTGTTACTGCAATCGTGTTCCTTCTATTTGAAAATTTTCTATTACTGCGAACTCCAATTGCCTCACAGAATGCGGCGTACCTTGCATCAAAAAAGGGTCTTGACATTGTAGATGCTGTTAGCAGTGCCTTGAAAAATGCCAGCTTGGTCAACCAACAAGTCCTGGTTCAATCAGACGACAGCTCCGTCCTATCGAAGTTCAAAGATAACCAGTCTTACAAAAGGGTAATGTATTTGACTGAAAAGATTGGTAGTGTACCCAGAAAAACAGCGGACGAGATAAAAAAGTATGCGGATGCAGTGAATGTTCCAAAAACTTCTGTTATCGAAGTATATGCCTCTTACTTGTATCGATTGACCAATGTTGTAAAGGAGTTGAAAGATGCAAACCTCACAGTATTCGTTCGTACTCTTAAAAATGAATACACATCACTGGCATTCGACTACTGGTCAGACCCTAATATCGAGATTGCTACTTACATCCAGACTGCTATGGTTGATGGAGTAATCACCGATTTCCCAGCCACTTCGAGTAGATTCGTCAGTAAGTCATTCCACTCTCAATGCCTTTCTTCATCTAAGCAAACAATACTGCCAGTTACTACGAGTCTAGCTTAAGCATTTCTATTATTGTCATTCATATATAAGCAAATGCTTGAACTCCATCTACCTTTTCATAACATTTGCAGGGAGTCCCTGTAGCGATATTAACAATGAATTTTCTATCTTACCGGCCAGACCTGGTGAGCTACTGAAAACTACCCCACTCCAGGACCAGCCACAAGCGCAGGCACCACTTCCTCCTCTTGAGGTTGCAAACGTTGTTGACCCACCTCTTCCTCCGGTCAACGAGGCTTCCAAACCGGCTGAATCTAGGGCTGCCGATGAAACTCCACCTGCTGCTGATGATGCTACACCTGCTGCTGCCGACGCTCCTGCAGCTTCAGATGCCAGAACAGAGCTTGCTAACTGTGGCTTCTCAGCGGCAGCCATTTTGGTGCTTGCTACGCTCTTGCATAGAAATTAATGTGATTAACCCAGCAAATGCTAGAGAACACTAACATAACCCTAACATTGGTTCTACAATTACATTCCATCTTGTATCATAGAAACAACACGAGATTGGTTCTACAATTCTTATACATGGGTTATTCTTCAGGCAACCAACCCATTTGCCAACGCTTGCATTTGGATTATTAGGAATGCAAAATCCGTGCCAAATTACCAAAATTTATAGGCGTGCAACGCAATGCACTGCGTCCGGTATTTAAAAGGCACAATCTTGAAAGACAGTGTATAGATTTATAATTATTGAAACCATTGCACGAACAGTAATTAATCTTCTTCCTTCAAATGCAGCCGTGACAACTTTAAATGAACTCCGCAATCATACAATTACACAACAATTTTAAAATTGGATTCTACTACAATCTAACTATATATATATATATATATATATATATATATATATATATATATATATATATATTGTTTACATAAATGGGCAAGTAGCTTCAAACTCTTACATAAACCGTTGACTAACATTACATAGAAAATCATAACTCTACACCCTAATATAGAATATATTGTGACTAGTAATTCCGTGAAATGTACACCAAAACCGTGTCTTCTCAGAGAGCTCGAAGATAACCGAATAGCAGAACTTCACTTCTGATGTTCAAAGCATCCAACCATAAGAAGTCCTTTGTTAAGCCCATCCTGCGGTCAGGTTGCATAAAGTTTAAATACATCAGGTCACATAAGTTTAACATCACAGCATCAAGAAAATCCAGAAATTAAAATTTGTTAAGCCCATCCTCCAGTCAGGCTGCATGAAACAACTTTAAAAACATCAGGTTACATAAGTTTAAGAACATCACAGCATCAAGAAATAGAGGAATTAAAATGCAGCAAAGAAATCCATCATATGTCACAATCTATTCAAACAGTACCAAATTAAAATAAATTAGGGTTTCCAGGGTGAATACAAAGGAAAACAAAAACCATACAGAACCGATCAACGCTACGTTCGTCAGACGATGTATGGAATGAGAGAGGAAAAAAAGAACCGATGAGATCGGCAAAGGCGTTTTTCCCTTCTCTCACTCCATACACCTCTGCCAAATACTACGTTGAGAAATTGCCGCCGAGGAATGTTCGGGTGCGAATTAGAGAGGCTCAGATCTATCACAACGACAGATCGGAAGTCGAAAAACAATACCACCACCGATGGCTGCAACAGATCACAAAAGCGATAACGTTGCCTCGCCATCAGCGAGCAATGTTTGACGGCGACCGACGCATCGGGTCCACACTCCCAAACAATCTTCACAGCCTCTTTTGGTTCAGAGAAAGAGAAGAGAACTGGCATGGCCACAGATAGAAAGGATATGAAAAGAAAAAAGGAACAAGAAGCATAGCGTTGTCCATTGAGAGAGAGAGAGAGAGAGAGAGAGAGAGAGAGAAAGAGAAAGAGCAAAACCAGTTATTATTGTTATTATTATTATATAGAAAGTTTGGAGGTGCAGGAAGAAAGAAATGGCGACGAGATTAGGGTTTTGAAGAAGCATCAAAGCAGAGACATCTCATTCAGAAAGGGAGTGTGGCAGCAACAGAAACCCTAATCTGCTTGAACATATGCAGTGGCTAGTATATTTATACAGGGAACTCCAGCAAAGGTTGTTCCATATTTTCCAATTCTACCCTGCTAGTTCCATGTGGTGCAGGGTTAGGGATGAGGTATTTTAGTCATTTAATAGTCAAGATTTGGGTTTTCCTGCAAAAACTACTAATTCTATTTTGTAAGAGGAGATGAATTTATTTATCATTGTTGTTTTTATTATTTATTGTGAAATAAACTATATAAGTTATGTCTTTAACTTTTTTACCTATAAAATGATTTTTATGAAAATAAAAAAGTTATAATAATAATAATAATATTTTTATAACAATAAAAAAGATGGTAATATTTATGAGAAAAATTATCAAAATGTTACGAATAAAGATAAAACTGTAAAACAATTGTGTATATAAAAATAGTTAAAAAGTAGTATATATTAATTAATACATATTAAATAAAAATAATATTTGGTTATACATTTTGCTTTTCAGACAATTTTAATCTAGTTCTATAAAATTAAAATGTTTTTTCAGTTCCAAAATATTATAAGAATTTATTTATCAAAATTTTCAATTAGAATAAAACATTTAAACATAATGTTACCATTTTCAAAGTTAATATCGCAAGACTACAAATATTTTTAAACGGGAGAAATTAAAATACTTTTTAAAAACTTTGAAACCAAAGAGAGTTATCTTTTAACCAAGTTTTAATTATTTGGATAATTGTTTGCAAGACTTATAAAATCAAACAATTAAATTAGTTTAATTTAAATCAAGACGAGGATATATTTAACGCAGTTACAACAAGTATCGAATATGTTAATATGTTTATTTTGAAAATATTAATATAAAATACGTTATATATGTATATTGAAAATAAATTGTAATTTTTAAAAATGTGATAAACATATAATTGTTATTATGTGAATACAAATTAAAATCATGTGCTCAAGTTGTTAACATAAAAAATCATAATTTATTGTTATTATAAAAGTTTTACTACAATATAAATTAAATATTTCATCGACAATACTAGTAAAATATCCTAAAATATTGAGCATGAGGACCAAACCCATCAAAACATACATTTTAGTAAAGGTTGGGTATCCAAGTTGCTAATCCATTAGGTAAGAGCATCTCTGATGCTGCAACAAGATAATGATTGCTCCATCTCGAAAAGGAACTTGATGCGTGAAATCTAATTCGAAGGAAGGGAGTTAACATTGATCGTGATGGATGAGGATGATTTGAAGATAAAAAATGGAGCAAGAGTATGGCTAATTCATGATGAACATACAAAGGAAGAGTCAAATTGAGTAAGGGCATTGATAAGTGGTTTGAAAATCACGAATCTAGTTTGGGACAAGAGGAATCAGGTTAGGTTAAGTTTTTTTAGTTTCTGTTCATTTTACTGAAGGGGGTTTTAAAGGTACAAAAATGTAGGTTTGGAAGGGAGCCCTAGATTGAGCGAAAATAGAGAAATTTGGAGAACTAAGGTCTGTGTTCTTCTTGTACACGCGAGAGAGAAACATTTGTACAGGGGTTTTCACGTCCCGACGAGCACAAAGCAGCTGATAGGATTGAGTTTCCTCTAGTATGTTAGGCAACTTACTTGGTTTAACCACAAACACAAAGTGGTCAGGATCGAGTAAGATTTCATTCACCATTTTAACTTGTTTAACTCTTCTTTATCTTTGTACCCTTCTTATTTTGGCAATGAATATACCTGCTTCAGTTTCAATTTTGCTTTATTTAATTTATAGTTCTACTCATTTAATCTTACTTGCAATTTTATATTTTTTCGGCCATTGATTTATGATGTTTTTAAATTTTCGCTTGCTACTTTCAATGTGTATTGCTCAGTTTGTGTTGCTATGATAATGCTTGAGCTTCGTTCATGTGTGTTCATAGTCTTGATTTCTTCTTAGAATCCAATGACTCCAAAAGTGGACATAACTTACCGATATGCCTTCTTAAATGCTAAAGGATCATAGTTCAAATACTAAATCTGTTCTTACTTTCACATTTTCAACATCCGATTTTATTCAGATAAATAAAATATATTTAATATATATATATATATATATATATAAAAAAAACAAAATAAAATTTGTAAAAAGAAAATTAAAAACTTGAAAAAAAATATTTGGTTAAATTAATTAAGATTAAAAAAATATAATAAAAAAAAGTCATTTTAACCCAATTATTTTAATCTATTTTAACAAATCGAAAAAAATAGACAAAAAGTAGTGAAGGAATCCCTTTCAAATCTATATATAATTTTTCTTTTTCAGGTGAAGAACAAATATAAAATATAATAGATATTTAATTCAATTCCATAATTTATTAGATCTAAATTGGTCTTTGGAAAAGATTTGTTAAATAGTCTTTGAAAAGTATAGTTTTTGAAACATTTTAGTTTTTTAGTAGTATTAGTTGAAATTTGTAACATTGATATTTTTCAGATACGTATTTAAAATCAATTTAAATTATTAAAAGAAAAATAGATGGACTTTATATTTGGGTTTTGAAACTAATGTGTTTTTCAAAAAGAGGCTTTTTGTTTCTTCTTTGGCCGTCTTCTATTCTCTCTGTCGTGCCTGGTTCCTCTCAGGCCGCCCCAGCAGTCGCCGGCGCCCAACGACGCCGCCACCACTGCGAAGCTGTCAAAGCCGTGAAACCAGTGGTTGCCGTCCAGGTTGGCCCTCCGTTCTCTTTTCTCACATCAAATCAGTGACTTAGTTTTTGTTTTTTGGGGTTGATTTTCAATGTCTGGCATTCCGAATCTGATCTTTAAACTCTGATTCGGTATTATTTATAACTGATTTGATTCTGAACTTTGGCAGTAGGTTGGTGTTGAAATTTTGATTCCATTTTTATTTTGTCTGGTGACCAATCTGTCATTTTTGACAATGAACTCTTGCATATTATCACAAACTCATACTGTTATTTGCATTGCACCTTGCTGCTTATAAGATTTGCCCTAGATTATAGTGCTTTCTTATATTATAATCCAATTTCATGTTAGTCCAACCCTCAAGGTTCATCTATATTTGGAAGTGAAGAAAATGCTTAAACATCAGAGGGAATTCTTATAGTATTTTTAAGTACTGTTTTTTGCATCGTGTGTAGTTAAGATTGAATTACTCTTCAGCACAGAAATTGTCCTTATCTCTCCAATTTCGAAGCAGGATTGTGCAGGAAACGCCGTGACTAATGCTAACTGTATCATCAGTATAAAAAAAAGGATCAGAAAGCATTATTATTATTATTATTATTATTATTTCGGAATTGCTGTTTGCACACATTTTTTTGTTATTCAATTGTTAAACGTGATGCACCGAAGAGCCCCATTTCCTCGTCTCCTCCTGAATAATGTGTCATGTATGAGAAATGCACAGCAAATTCTGCGTCATGTGAATGTCTCTCTTCATGATGGAGGGGCGCTTGTGCTAACAGGCGCAAATGGGTCGGGGAAGACAACTTTCCTGCGCATGTTAGCTGGGTTTTCTCGTCCTTCTGCAGGCCAGATCCTTTGGAATGGCCATGACATACAACAATCTGCAATATTCCATCAGTATAAGCTTCAACTTAACTGGCTTTCTCTCAAGGACGCCATTAATGATAAGTTCACAGTTCTTAACAATGTACAGTGGTTTGAAGTTCTTGAGAACAAGGAAGGGAAGGCTATGGCTGCGGTGGAGTTGATGGGACTTGGAAGATTAGCTAATGAAAAACCAAGGATGCTTTCTATGGGTCAGCGTAAAAGACTACAACTTGCCAGGTTGCTGGCAATTGATCGTCCCATATGGTTGCTGGATGAGCCTTCAGTTGCATTAGACGAAGAAGGAGTAAAGTTACTTGAGTATATCATTGCAGAACATAGGAAACACGGAGGAATTGTGATTGTGGCCACTCATCTACCCATTGAGATAGAAGATTCCATGGTTTTGAAACTTCCACCAAGGTTTCCCAGGAGGATGACCCATGTGGATATGCTTGATCGGGCAGATATGAGTTAAAAATGAGGTTTGGATCTATAATTTGTAGGTTTTGAAAAAGTCCAAAGCTCTTAGTATAGCTGATGTAGTTTACTTATTGGTTTTAATCAGGAGCTGAATAATGTGAACTATGTATCTTGGTATATGTGCAGCATTTGAGAATGCAATTGGATATGGTTTTCCAATAAGCAGGTTTTGCCTTGTTCATGCTTTCTTAATTCATGTAGTTAACACAGTACAGTGACGAACACAGGTTTATCTGTCCCTAACTTTTTACTACTAGGACCTCTTTCACTTGACATTTGGAATCCTGAACCCGCTCATTGAGCTTCTTCAACTTATCAACAGTATGAGGATTTTGATCCTCTAATTCTTTGGATTTACCATCCTTAATCTCCATATCTACAAAATCCTTCTCCTCAACATATAACAGAGGTTGGTTATTGGTATAAACTAAAGTAAAACTGAAAGAAAATCAGAGCAGAACAACTAATTCAGTAAAAATAAGAAGCCTAACAGTAATAAATGTACTAATTCAAATACAAAAGCAATATAAATAGATGTAATAGTCACTTGTTAGAGAAAAGAAAAAAAAAAACAAAAAGAAGGTTACAAACATGGAGAGAGCTGATAAGAGAATGGAGAGTGATCTCTTGCATCGGTTGCTTGTTGCTCTCTGTGAATGTTCTTTCCATCGTTGAGAACGTGTGATCCATATACATTTTTCTCCACCTTTATCTCTCTATGTGTTCTTGAGTATTCAGATTAAGGTTTTCAAGTTTTACAATAGAAACAAGAGCTTGTGTGTGCTTATTGAACTCTACTTTGCTTTCTATTAAAGTTCCACCTCTTTGTCCATAGTTGTCGACTTTGTGGTAGTGGAGATTTGTGGTAATGGTGATGCAAATATTCATTAACCATGCATGATCATATATAATGTAATATTTGATCTAAAAATCAACCTCTAATATCTAATATAAAAAAAATTATATTTTAAAGAAATTTATATAACATTTTACTTAATCTGATTTTGAAATTTAATTTAGAGTTTGAATAACACTTTAATCACAATTTTTTTGTAAATAAAATTAGTTCATACATATTATTCCATTTTTTAAGTATTCACAATCTCATAATGAAAAAACTGAAAGAAAACCGAAGCAAACATAGTTGGCAGTGGTTCTTCTGTCTTCACAAACAAAGAATCGTCAGATACAAACACAGCGTTAGTAAGAAGAAGCTTAAGATTAATAAATATACTAATTTAAAAACGATGGGAGTTACTTACCAACCAAAAGAAAAATAGAAAACAAAGAGACAAAAAGAAGGTACAAACATGGAAGATCTATACATATAAGGTAGTTAGTTGAGGTGATGGAGCTAAAATAACTAACTATACAGGATGTACATTTGTGAGAGAGAAGCCTTTGTATCCTTGGTAAGCGTAATATGCAATCCGCATATGGTACAAACCCAGAATCAACAAAATTAATCCCAGTATCGTAAAGAACATACCTATAAATCAATTATTCAATTAACATTAAATTAAAAAAAAAACACAATTAACTAGTTTTTCATTCCGAAAAAGGAGATGTTACCGTGAGCGGTGTCGCCGCCGACGTGATTGTAGGACATGAGAGAGCCGATGATGATGCCGACGAATCCAAAGCCGATAAGAGAAACGGCGAGAGCGATATCTTTGATCGGTTGCTTGGTGGTGTTGCTCTCCGTGAACGCAGTTTCCATCATTGTGTCCTCATCAGAAATCGAGAAGGCGTGATCCACGTACATTTTTCTCCACCTCTCTCTTTCTTTCTTTCTGTGTTCTTCGATGTTCAAATCTGGCTAAGGTTTTTCAAGATTGTTGGTAGAAATAAGAGTTTTGAATGTTTATTGAATTTTACTTTGCTTTCTGTCAGAGTCCCACCTCTCTCTACACTTGTCAACGATTTGTTAATGGTTACGCAAATGTTCATTAGTCATACGTGATCGTCTTATATAATATTTCTCATAAAATCAACCTCAAATTATAATTTAAATAAATTTGTATAATTTTTTATTTAATTCGATTTTGAAAATTAATTTAGAGTTTGAATAACACTTCTATATAAAAAAATAGAGCGGTGAACCGGTTGACTCACCAACCCGCAGAAAATGGTCACACAAATATTTTTTATTAAGTTAAACTTTATATCTAGATCATGTTAGGTTGTTTTTTTTTAACCAACACATAAATAATTTGTATTTTTGTATTTTTGTTTGTATTTGGATTGTATTAAAGTTTATTTATATTTTAATTAGAATTATAATTTAGTTTTGACTGAAAAAAATAAAAAAATTATGTTTTTTCTTGATTAATTTTTTATTTAATTCGATTTTGAAAATTAATTTAGAGTTTGAATAACACTTCTATATAAAAAAATTAGAGTGGTGAGCCGGTTGGCCCACCAATCCGCAGAGAAGGGTCCCACAATTATTTTTTATTAAGTTGAACTTTGCATCTAGATCATGTTAGGTTGTTTTTTTAACCAACACATAAATAATTTGTATTTTTTTTTATTTTTGTTTGTATTTGAATTGTATTAAAGTTTATTTATATTTTAATTAGAATTATAATTTAGTTTTGACTGAAAAAAATAAAAAAATTATGGTTTTTCTTGATTAATTTTTTATTTAATTCGATTTTGAAAATTAATTTAGAGTTTGAATAACACTTCTATATAAAAAAATTAGAGCGGTAATCTGCAGAGAAGGGTCACACAAATGTTTTTTATTAAGTTGAACATGTTAGGTTGTTTTTTTTTTAACCAACACATAAATAATTTGTATTTTTTTTATTTTTGTTTGTATTTGGATTGTATTAAAGTTTATTTATATTTTAATTAGAATTATAATTTAGTTTTGACGGAAAAAAAATAAAAAATTATGTTTTTTCTTGATTAAGTGAATCCTAGAGTCAATCCGTTTAACCCGTCAACCCGTAGTGGGCCAGGCTGGGTTCGAATTTTTTTGGCTCACAAAAAAGTGGATGAGATTGAGTTAGTTCACTAAATGATCAACCCATGATGTGTCAAGTCAAGTCACACCGAATTATCCGTTTTGACATCTCTAAAACAAAATCACGAATAAAAATAGCTTACACATATTATTGCATTTTTTTTTTCATCTTTGTTTAAAGAGAAAAAGTTTAACACTCACTCTTAGTTCTATTTAAGCTAAATACTTACTTGCATAAAAAAATTACTGCACCAATCACGTTTATATAAATATTTATATTTTATTTTTTGTTAATTTGCTTTGTATATGAATTTATTACTTGAATTTTATCTTTTTCTTTCATATTAAACATTGTTTGTCTTATATTAAGGAATATGAGATTATTGATGGTGGTTTACTTCAATATTTTAATGGTATAATGCGATTGCATCTTTAAGAATTTATTTGAGTTTTGCTTAGGTGGAGAAGAATATGGCAGTGTTAAAGGTGGTTTATTCCGATATTTAATTAAAAAATATAAATGTTTATTTTATCTTATTTTATGGATCATGTTTACAACGGGGTAAATGATACACAATTGTTTTTTTACAATATTAAAAACAGTACAATAAAAAAAGAATTTGTATTTTAAATTACGAGAAAATTATTTAATTGAAAATTAAACAATGTAAATTATTAAGTGGGTAAGATTTGTCCAAAGTTTGTATTAAAATAAGGATTGAATTTTTGAATATCTCACAAATTAGATTTAAATGATCATTTAAAAAATATATTTATTGAATGTATACAATTTTTATGGTTAAATATATTTTTAGTTTCTCAACTTTAGCGCAAAATTAAAATTTATTTCTATTTAAAATTTTGAATAAATTTTGATATTCAAATTTAAAAAATAAATAGATATGGTCCTTTTTAAATATTTTGACACATAAAAAAATTTAATGTTATTAGATTAAAATGACTATATTCATTCATTTTTCAAGTTCATGAACTAAAACGTATCAAAGTTTTATAAGAAACAAATTTCAGTCTCATGTCAAAGTTCAAAAGCTAAAAATCAATGTTAACTGAAAAACGTATTTGACATGTGAAAAAAGTTTAACACGTAATTAAGTCACAATGACTATATTCAATAATTTAAAAATTTAAAGACTAAATTATATCAAAGCTCATATAGAGATAAAGACGATCTTCAATCTCATATCAAAGTTTAATAAACAAAAATATGTTTAACTTTTTTATATTTATGTAAATAATTTTCTGTTTAATTTTTTTCATTGAAAAAGAAAAAAAGTTCTTATATAAAAATGAAATATCACACACACTCAATAGAACAAATTTAAACTATTCTATAAAAATTTAATTTAAAATATCTAAATTAAAAAATAACCGAATTAATTTTTTCAAACAAAATGGTATTTGATAATTAGTTTATAAATAAAAGAATTTCCTTAATCATTAGTGAAATTTAATTTATAGACCACATTAAAGAAAATCCAAATTATCTTTCATCAGATTCTAAATAGTGTACATCCGTGAAAAGATTGAAAAATACTATCATTTTTTTTTTTGCGAAGGTAAGATTTAATTGCATCAAAATAGCATAGCATATGAAAAATAAATGAATCTTCTACCTCTGAAATACATACAAATGGGAAAAAGCTCGCCTGAATAAAAAAAGGAATTTCGATCCTCTGTTAGATTTGTCTGTTTTTCTTCTCTTGCATCTTTAAAATGTATTAATGACTACTAATTTAAAATTTTAAAATATATTAAAAATATCTTTAAAATACTAAAATAATATATTTTAAATACTCGACAGGGAATAACATGAAAAAATTCAAAAAAAGAAACTGAACTCAGGAATTTCAAACTTATGTGTTTTGCTAGTGTTGTTGAACTTTGTGCTGTAAAGTTTTCGTAACGACCATACAAAGAATATTGGATCCTAATAATCGAAAAGAGATATATTTTAAGTGTAAAAAAGTAAGATAAAAACTTCATTAGAGATAAAACAAGGCTTGCTTGTAATAATAAACTTTGTTGTGGATGGCATTTAGCATCACCATTGCCACAAGATATGGTATTAACAGAAACCCCCTTCCTACCAGTGTTTTTCATATAAATTTATAAAAGAACATACATGTTATTTTATTAAAAAAACACTTTTTCATGAAAAACAAACACAAATAAACCAACAAAATATATTCACCCTTTTAGTCTTTCAAGCTAGGCAAGTGCAAAGTCTCGATCCTTATCCATCAGGATGAACACCTATAGCTAGCATATGTAAAATATGAAGATATAAACTTGTGGTTCTCAGATTGAAAGATGCCTTCTTTTATTACTACTGAAATTCATGAACTACATTTCATTAACATCTAGATACAGCCAAGCTCTGAGCTAAAATTATATAATCCTCTTATTGGAAAAAAACAGTAATTAATATTAACTAACAGTCTACAATAATAACAATCACATTCAACCACCAAAGAGAGGTTAGGAAGTTCTTCACCAGGATGCCCATGGTTTCTGACACTTGGAACATCTCGCTCACATGAGGAACACTGCCAGTATAAGGCTCGTGCATTACCAGCAATAATTTATGGGTGTCATATTGCAACAAGCCTCAGTCATGTTAATCCCATAATTCTCATAACCCAGATCAAGTTACGATATGGATCACATTTAGACACAGAACAACGTGCCTGTGATGTGAAAGTTCAAGTTCTACATTTTACCAGTATATACAGTGTATAATAATGTATTGGGTGCGTGGTTACAAAAATGGTCCAATTACATATAATCTCAAACACTAAAAATGTTACTTTCAACAAATAATTCAAAATCACAATGTACTAATAAACCTGAATTGGGGTTATCCGTCAAGAATTATGGTAAAGGAGTTTTGAATGTCTTAATGGGTGGAAGGGGTGACAAAACTAAACGAGAATTGTAGTCAAATAATAAGCTCCCAGATTTCTCATCTAGTTACCTATACACCTCCTCTTCCGGGGTGGTAGCTCTAGTTTGACCTCTGAATCCATTGGATTTTCAGATTTTTCGGCAGAAGGCTGAGGTTCATCCTCTAACTTCTTGACAGCTGCCTCTTTCTCACTTGGCCTTGGAACCCTGAAACGCTCACTACGCTTCTTCAACTTACCAACAGTATCAGGGTGCTGATCCTCTAATTCTTTGGCTTTAGCATCCTTGATCTCCACATCTACAAAATCCTTGCCCTCAACTGATAAATGTGGTTGGTGATTGGTATAAACTAACTTAGTAGATTCGTCAACAGGTTTCCGAGATTCAGAAGACCTATCATTGTTATCCTTCTCAAGGTCCTTGAACTTTAAGGAAGATGACGACTTGCTGCTGATACTCAAATCTCTTTCCTTAAGGTTTGTCCGGCGTTCATATTTAGAACGTCCTCGTTGAGAATCTTGCTGTTCATCATCTGAGTTGGCTTCCCAGTTCCTTTTTCTGGACAGCCGATGCCCTGGGATTTCATCCTCTGGGTGATCTTCATCGCCAGATCCTTTCATGCCCTTCATAAACGGAAATGAAAGACCGTATATAAGTTAGTTCCCAGTAATTGTTTACATCAGCTTGAGCTCAAATTCAGAAGAATGAATAAAAAGTTATTCCAGTCAATTTTTTGGTTCGAAAGAGACAGAAGGAGCAAGGAAAAATGCATTAAAATCGGTGTCTAAGGCTTACTAAGAAATATCAAACCACACTCTTGTTAAATAAGCATCAAAATTTCATTTTCCCAAGACTGATATTTCACAGCCCGAATCCTGCTGACTACATTAACCTATCCTGTCAGATACAATGACGCGCAAGGGAATTTGAAAACCTGGTTAAGGTCCAACTGCTGACCATGGCGAAAAAAGAGAAGAAAGAGAGAGATGTTGAGCTTTATGTGGAGATACTCCAGTAATAGCAAGATTTCTTCCAAAAGTTAATCACATGAATGTCATTTCCACAGGGATCAAGCTTAATACGACGATGACAGATATATCAGTCAAAGAAACAATAGCAATCTCTTGTGCAGAAACATTAAGGAGTAAATACAGCCAGTAAAGAAAAAGAAACTTGTAACTTAAAATAATAGATTGGTTCTTAACTGTATAGATACTTAAGCATGGCCCATATTATGCACTAAATTATAAAGCCTAATTGGAAAAGGACAAAATTTTGCTAAAAAAGATCATATCTTCTGCTTTCTACCTTTCTCCCTAGGCATTAAGTTGGGGAAAGAGGAACCATGTGAATGAAATTAGATACCCGATGCCAAGCCTGCTTTCTATGGTTAGGCACTAATTTACCCATTATTTTAACCATTATTATAGACCCATTCTCCTACAAGTCGCGCGTACAGATGGATAAATCCAGATAAATCTCACATTTTAAATATATAAGCATCAAGTATACCTTGAAATTGGCCTGACCACTTTGAGCTTCTGGACTTTTGTTGGACGTGCCTAAACTGCCAACAATGGGTTCTTTGCTTTTCCTAGAGCCCTCATCACGCTTTCTCTCGTGAACTCTTTGAGTATCTAAAGAATTAGAGGCACAATAACCTCGACTACTTGATTTTTCCTCCCTGGATCGCCTTTCCTCACTGTTGTATTGATTTCCACGGACAAAAGCATCATCATGCCCCTTACGATGTGGGCTTTCACCCTTAATTCGATCCGTTGTTTTCAATTGGTCACTGTGTCGCATTGCTTCTCTATGTTGGTGTTCTTTCTCCGAAACTTTATGTTCATCCTTAGCCCTAACAAGGCCAGTCAATATCTTTTCTTCAGCTCCTCGTCCCCTTCTTGCAGAATCCCTTCCTCCTCTTTCACGCTTGAATGGATTTTCTTCGCGAGACTGTTTCACCTGATGCCAGTCCTCTCTATCTCTCTTCCTATTACCCCTCTCCCTCAGTAGCCAGGCCTCATTTTTTGGTCTGGCAGCATATTGAACATCAAGGTCGATTCTACTTCTTTGATGATCATCTCTCTTCCGTGGATCCAATACTGAATTCTTTTCTGGCTTGTGACGACTGACATTTTCTCTATACCCACGCACAGCTTCTTTGGCTACATGCTCCCTCCTAAGATATTCCTCATTCTTCCTCCTCTTGTTACGGAAATCCTCCAAAGCTTCATTCTTATCTTTCAAGCTATCATCTCTTTCTTTGTGTCTTGAGACTCTTGACCCGACATCCTTGTCATAGGGAACCCTGTAGCTACCATTATCCAACTGTTTTCTTGATCGAAAGGAATCATCATTGTCGCTTCTATCATTTTCACGAACTCTACCCTTATCCCTCTTTCTTGGCTCATCATGTTTAACCCTTCTTCCATAGAGATCATCATTTCTACATTCCCAATCCATGTCAGAGCTAACCCTATCTCTTGGACTTTCAAATCCATCAATCCTTATGTGTGATTGATGTGCCGAGCTAGAGTGTCGATCCTTCTGAGAGTATGAATTCTCTCTACTTTTAATCACCATACCATTTGTCTCTGTTTTTTTGCCCCCGGCTTGCTCTCTTCTATGGAATACCTGCTCATTATCATCAGATTGCATTCTGATGCTACCCAGATGAACAGCATGTGGATCCTGAACTACTTCAAAACCATCCCATTGCTTATGATCCCTGCTGCTTTCTGATTTTGCTTTGCTGTTATCACTACTTCTTACAGATTTTGAGTCCTCCCAATCACTTCCATCCCCAAGCAAGGGTTGCTCAACTTTAGATGTTATATTCTGTCTCTCTGCTACCCCATCCTTAATGTTATCTCTGTCATCCACTGCATTTAAATCTATATATCCCTTTTCCAACCTGGAAGTTCCATCAGCTATCCCAGCTTCATCAAGCTGATTGTTTTCAATGCTGGATTCCTTCACATCCCCATCGGCAGGAAATGACAAGTGTGCACTATGTCTTCCTTCCATGCTTTCAACTGACTCTTCTTTTTTATTGTCAACAATTGTCACTTCTTGACTGCAAGTAAAACGGGGAGACTGATCACATGCACTTCCTTGTATTTTCCTGCAAATAGAAAACTGAGATGGTGTTCATGAATTGCAGATTAAAATAACTGAGCACATTAGTTGGACATGCAAAGAACAATAAAATAAGTTGTTGTCCTTAAAAATGAAAATTTTAACTAACACGCCAACACACCTCTACAATAGAAAAACCATCCCTTCCTGTAAGGACTCCAAGCATCTAAGTTGTTGGACAATCCTTTTTTTTTCATTTTAAATATAAATTTGAGAAATATATTTCTTTACCAAATTATGTTCTACATTGAGTGGTTGCATGAGCTTGAACTTAGATTCAGCATTCTTTTTCTCTAGGAGTTTGATATTTTTCATTATGTTGCATTCAATGTTTTGATAGGATATGGAATGTTAATGTGAGAAGGAATAAGAAGACGACATAGACCAATTTGGCCTGAACTAATACTGTGCTTGCGTAGTCTTTAGGCAATTCTTTACGGATCTGAATTATCACTTCTGGGTCCTATTTCTCTCGTTATGCATTTGTTTAGGCAGTTATAGCATATTGTGACAGTTAATGTGTGTATGAGCGTTGTAGGTGGTTCCATTGAGTAGTTTTACTAATTGCTGAATGGCAAAGCGTTGTTAGGGTGAAACTGTGTTGCCTATGTCTTGTACTATAATCTGGCCTAAGATTTCGTAACAAAATACGTTGATTTCTCTAATAAAAAAAAGCACAATTCAAATTTAACTGTTTAGACATGGAAAATTAATGCAAAGTAACCTATCAGCAATCAGTAATCACGCTGCCCAGTTGTCTAAATTACTTTTATTAATTACACCAAATCTTGCATGAATTAACTAGTTAATTGTGATATCTCATGCGGTCCATGTTCACAATGCATCATCATACACACAAACTTCGCATAAAAAGGATCAAAGTGGAATGAAAGTCAAGAATGGTTTAAATTTAACTGGGATTAGCTGAATTATGTATATCTATCCAATGTAAAGAACATAATAGGACTCAAAAGTTTGGTACCTAGAATCAGCGTAATCAATTGTCTTTTTCTGGGGGAAGGACAAATTTTTATCTTCTATGGGTGTGCTAGTAGGATCAGCTTTCATATTGGGCATTCTTCTTCCAGTCAGCTCTCTCTTTTGACCATTAAAATACTTGGACTCTAACCTTGGAATTTCGTATCCAGATACATGGTCATCACTAAAATCCTTTCTCTGGGGCTCATCACCCTCTTGTTGATCTTGAACATCAATTTTTGCATTGGAAACATCATCTGCTGGATCCTGTAAAACAATCTGTTCATAAAAATATGGTGAGTAACAGAGAAATTGCACATGCAGGATGCAACAATAAAAGACAAATCTAATTATGACACATTGTTAATGACAATAGCTCAAAAACCTCAATGATAGCATCAGAATCACGGATTCGAGGAGGTCGGGTGTCAATGGAAGGAAGACGATCACCAGAACCACTTTCCACCTGTATTGCTCTCCCAGTTGGCTGATTAAAAATGAAAAGCATCAAGAACTTCTAGCAAGAGAATAAATTAAAAAAGCAGAAACTTCTACGAATATTTTGTACTCCAGACACAAGCTGGCCAATACAACAGAAAAAAAAAAAAAACAAGTATCTGGCCATAATATAATAGAGGAATTCAACGAATGGTAGAAATACATACAATGGGTGGTCGCATAAGTCCAGAACCTTTTATTAGATCATTTTGTCCAGCCTCTGACTTTACATAATTAGCATTATTATTAGCAGGAACATCATGAATACCAGAAGCTGCAGCTAATTCAGGGGGCAAATCTGGATCATAGTCCTGGAATGAAATCAAGTAGATGATTTAATTTATTTCAAGATAAGCACTGGACCAAAATAGGTCCGGACAAATGTGATAAGGAACTGTTCCTAGCCTACACTAACATCATTACCTGCTCTGTTCGACCCCTCTCATAAACATGGATCTTGCTTTGCATCGTAGACTCCAGACGTAGTTGTTCCTAGAAAGTCAAAAAATGATTTTCTCAGTCTACACTAAATTTCTACTGGAAAAGAATATAAGCAAAAATATTACCAGTTGTTTGCAATAATCTTTCCAGGTATCGACATTCAAACCGAAGTTGAAAAATTCTGATGCATCAACACCAGGATATTTCCATGGTTTCTCCTCAAAACTATCAATATCAACATCAAATATTGTCCTGAAAAAGTAGGTGGCAGGTTAAATAAGTAAACGGTTAAGAAGATTTCCCCCACAAAAACGTCATTCCAAGAAAAATGAATAATGATGACCTCGGTTAACATATTGATCTAACAACTTGTTCATGCAATATAAAGCTCGTTTACTAACCATATCTACACTTTATACTTCAAATTGAAATTACCAAAAAACTATAAAAGTTCGTATAGATCAAAAGGAAAACAAGAAAAAAAAGAAGGATTATAGCCTCTTTCCATTTAGAAACCAAATGTTTCATATTCCAAACACTTCTCTTCCAAATGCAATGCAACTCAGATGCTTAACAAAAATAATTTCCAGTTAGCAGTTGACATCAATCTCTTCATTTGTTGTCTTAACACAGCTAGAGACAAATAAAATTGTCAATTAAATTTTACTTTTGAGAAGGAAGCACGAATTCCAAGCCACCACCAAAGCCCCGTCCTGTTGTATTGTGTCCCCGCATAGGTAATCCAGAACCTGCTTGAAAACCCTTTTGCATGGCAGCAGCACCTTTTATTCCAGCTGGTCTCCAGTCCCCTCTGCCATGACCGGCCACAGCATTCATGTTAGCTTGTGGACGAATCTGACCAAGAGGGCCTCCTGGAGTAGAACTAGTTGCTGCAGGTATGGATGCTGCACCTGGCCTGACATACTACATTACAATTAAAACAAAAGTGAAAAATGCAAATCATTAGATACTTAATTATTTTCCATTTCATAATCCATAGTTCACATCTTTATATACTTAAACGAAGGAAACAACTATACGGATCCAGAGTAAATGAAATATTTTTAACTGTCTGATGAATGGAACAAACGATAGTTTCTTCTCTTCCACAAAAGATTAGTTTTAAGATCAAGATTAATCAACCAGCAGAGAGGAAGTATAACAACCAGCCAAATTTAGAAGACATAATTACTGATAGAATCTATGGAGACACAAGTTCTTTTGGTTCAACATGCATAGAAACACAAATTATAGAAACAAACAATTGTTCACAAGGCTCCACTAGAATGTGCTAGGAGAGCCCCCAACTCACATTTGAAGCTTCATAATGCAATTTTGCTTCCAATCCGCAATGAAAATTTTTAACTTTTGCAGTGGAATAGGAATTTTATACCAAATTCTCTCACAGGCTTACTTTTTGGATAAAAATTACAGTACATAAACCACTTCGGTTGACACTCGTATAACCAAAATCAAGTTCATCTAAAACAAGTTGGTAAATGCTCACCCAAATATAATTAATAACCAATATAGTTTGAGCTCATAAGCCTTTCAGTGAATTTTTTTTGGTTCTAATGTATTTAAAGGTTTATTAGAAGAAACAAGCCACATAAATCAGGTAAAGTAATTTCATGATTGCGAATAATGTAGACTTATTGAAGTGAGACCCACATAAAATTCGTCCAAAAATACTAAATGAGGGTATAAGAGTGTGTCAAAGAATATGATTCTGAAATTCTGAAAACAGAATCCAGTTAATTACCTGTGTCTGCAGCATCTCAAACTGGATTTAATATACATGTCATGAAGGATTCTTTAAGCCAATTGATATAGAAAAAATTGCCTCATAATTTTATATAATACACAATTTTTAATAGGTGATGCAGGCAGAGCAGCATCAGCATCCCACATAATTGAAGGTACATTTTCCGTGTTCTTTTACTAATCCTTTTATGCTATGATTACTTGTGCTGAAATTATTTATAAGGATGGGGCTAGTCAAGGTCAAACTCAAGCTCATAAAAACTATAACACTGTAGTCCTACTTAAATGAATTTCTCTACAAAATCTTGTAGAAAAGAAAATGAAAAGGTAAAATGAATTGAGTTATTTTTCTATAATCCAAAATCAACTTATGCATTTCAGTTTTTAGAGAAGTTAGACAAGACAGTTTCTATTAAAAGGCACAAAATTTTACTTGAATTTTAAAATAAATTTAATTCATTTTTCCTTCTCATTTTCTTCTTTTACAAGTCTTTATATATATAAAAAAAAAAATATCCTATTCACACAAAGACAATGTCTAGAACCAAAATATTCGAGAAGCTTGATGTGCCAGGTGAAGGCTTGTGCATGATTTTTACATTTACGAATTATTAGTTAGATCTCAGACTGTGCAGTATGGCTTCCAGTTTTAGCTCATGCGTATCTGGAATTCAGTTACTCAATTTCCATATCTTTTTCAATTCATTAAACAAAACCAGACAACGTGGTTAGGACATGTACAAAAAAGGCAACTATAAACATTAGTAAGAAGAGTAGATTGCATACTCTTATTTTTGTGAAAAAAAGATAGAAAAAATCCAGCAAGACATTGAAAGTAGTCGTGAAAAGGAATTCTATGGTAAATAACATCTCAAAGAATATGATTTTCAATTGAACTTAATGATGTCGTTTGATTCATACAACCAACCAGCCTAATGGGGTAAAAATTTTGTTGTTGATGTCTTCGTCTCAATTCAAGCAACAAAATTTTTACCCAAAGTAAAAAAAAAAAAAAAAAAAACCAAAAGAAAAAAAAGGA
>Ga0214544_1002603_pt1 | contig 37846 bp, 16 predicted proteins | sample CNSS3metaG_FD_160074 | JGI IMG/M metagenome (GOLD analysis project Ga0214544, IMG submission 160074) | Root nodule microbial communities from cowpea collected in UCLA plant growth center, Los Angeles, California, USA - CNSS3 | ecosystem: Host-associated > Plants > Roots > Nodule | place: USA...
TATACTGTTTGTTTTTTTCTTTTTTTTTTTTCTTCTCATACTCAGTCTGAACAAGGAAACACTTCAATTGGATCCGAATTTTATTTTATTTTGTACTCTTTTGGAAAAGAACTGTCTGATGTATCCATGTTTGACCTTGCCATGTTTTTAATAAGACTAATAAATAGGTCGGTGATGTTCCTTAGACCCTGGCATAAGAAGTTTTCTCACAGTATGACAGTGAAGATTAACATGTAGGAATCATTTATGGAATCTTAATTTGGTCCTTAGTTATACAGCTTTATCTTCCACATTCAAAATCACTTTTCTATTCAGTAAGAAATCTTTAAATCTTAGGGATTGGTTTCTACTTCCTCACCCTAAAAAGTGTACCATTACAATAGCAGAACCTAATTTAACAGTACCATGGTATTTGTTTTTTCTTTTATTTGGCTATATTAGGTAGTTTAGCTATTATATAACCTCAATGCCATGTTATTTATGGTGTTATATGTGTAGGACACAGTATGATGTAATTTCCTTTACCTATAGTTACGAGTTTATGTAAATTATGGTGTTTGACAACCTTGGCAAATACTGATCAAGGTTCAACTATACAAAGTCTACTAAACCATTAAACAAGAAAATGTTAATGAAACACTGATCATCGAAACCAAATTCAGTTATTTCTAGTGAATAAATAATATGCATAATTTGATTTGCTCTGACGATATATACTGATTAGCTGTGATATATATTGCTTTGATTTGCTCATTGCAGTTTATGTTTGCCAACAATGATGATCTTTACTATTTATTAACTGAGCTTCAAGGGAATTATTCAGTGAGCAATGATTATAGACAAATTTACTGGATCTGTTGAAGGTAAGAAAACTTTTTCCACCCGTAAGTTGTAACTGTGCTTCAGCGTATGTATAAAATAGTAAATAATCCATGTGAGGCTTAGGATTTGATTAATTTTTTTTAAACCTTCATGTTTTTTTATTGTTATTAATACATAAAAAATTTATATGCGTGATATGTTTTCTTTTGACTGTTCTCTCTTTGTTTCCATCAATTCTTGATAAATGAGAATATCATTAACTACTCAATATTCTCTAAAGTTAATGCTAATGTGTATCCCTTTGACATAATTATCTCTCCTCATCAGCAGATAATTTAGTTATTCATCTTGTGCTCTCTCTATATATATTTTTTAACTCACAGGTTTAGCCTTTCAGTCGTTGAGCATATCTACAATTTCAGAGCTGTTGAGTAAACAACACTGGTCTGAGCTCAGACCCCTTTTTAGAACAACCAAACCAACAATATTCATCGACCAATTGTTCAATGCGGGGGTTGATTCAGAGCTTGTTTTGAGGTTCTTTCAGTGGTCTCAGAAAGAGTTTAGAATTTCATATGGTCTTGAAACCACTGCCAAAATTTTACATCTTCTAGCAAATTCAAAAAAGTACTCTAAAGTCAGGTCCTTTTTGGATAAATTTGTGAAGAACGAGAAGCACACAGTTTCTTCTGTTTTTCACTCCCTCTTGTCGGTTGGTGTCCGACCGTGTACAAATGCTCTAATAATTGATATGTTGATCTTAGGATATGCAAGAAATTTACAAATTCGTGCTGCCTGTGAAACATTTAGGCGATCTCATGATTATGGATATAAGTTATCACTGAATTCATGCAATTCGTTGTTGAGTGGTCTGGTGAAGGAGAATGAAACAGGAGAAATGGAATACGTGTACAACGAAATGATAAAGAGGAGAATTATGCCTAACTTGATAACATTTAATATTTATATTAATGGTCTCTGTAAAGCTGGTAAGTTGAATAAGGCAGAGGATGTCATTGAAGACATTAAAGCCTGGGGATTTTCTCCAAATGTAGTTACTTATAACACTTTGATTGATGGGCATTGTAAGAAGGGCAGTGCTGGAAAAATGTACAGAGCTGATGCCATTTTGAAGGAAATGCTTGCTAATAAAATTTCCCCAAATGAGAGATCCTTTAATTCTCTTATTGATGGTTTTTGTAAGGATGAGAATGTGTTGGCTGCAAAAAAGGCTTTAGAAGAGATGCAAAGACTGGGACTAAAACCTAATTTAGTTACTTATAACTCACTGATAAATGGTTTATCTACTAACGGGAAGCTAGATGAGGCCATTGCTTTGTGGGATAAGATGGATGGCATAGGTTTGAAGCCAAATATTGTTACTTATAATGTTCTTATTAATGGACTTTGTAAGAGGAAGATGATGTGGGAAGCAAGAAAACTCTTTGATGATATAGCTAGGCAAGGTTTGGTACCCAATGCAATAACATTTAATACATTGATTGATGCATTCTGCAAAGACGGGATGGTGGAAGACGCATTTGCTATGCATAAATCGATGCGAGAAGAAGGGATTTTTCCAAATGTTTCAACCTATAATACCTTAATTGCAGGCTTGTGCAGGAACCAGAACGGGAGAGCTGCAAAGGATCTTCTTAATGAAATGCTGACCAATGGCCTGAATGCTGATGTTATAACATATAACATCTTAATAGATGGATGTTGCAAAGAAAATGAATCAAGTAAGGGAGAAAAATTACTTGGTGAAATGGTCAACCTTGGTGTCAAACCTAATCATATAACGTATAATACTTTGATGGATGGATATTGCATGGAGGGAAATGTGAAGGCAGCATTGAAGGTCAGGACCCAGATGGAGAAAGAAGGGAAGCGGGCAAATGTTGCTACATATAATGTACTGATTAAAGGATTTTGTAGAACAGGCAAGCTAGAGGATGCAAACAGGCTTATTAATGAGATGTTGGAAAAAGGTTTGAATCCGAATCGAACTACCTACGATATTGTAAGATTGGAAATGCTGGATAAAGGTTTTGTTCCAGACATAGAAGGGCATTTATATAATATTTCTAGTAGGTCTTGACATGAAAGAAATTTCATTATTAGTGTATTAGAGTTTGGCTTCATGAAAAAAATTTACTGAATTGGTACATTTAGAAAGTTTACAAATCTTACTTTCGGCCTTTTTCTCTCTTGGATAAGTGTTATACAGCATTACCATGTAGGGTAGTAATTGAATGTTGGTAACTTGGCATTACGGTTTTGACAGCATGAAATGGACATTCATTTCGTTTGTTGTATTGAAGTTTGAGGTCCATTTCCTTTGGTTTGGATTAGTTTTACATCATTTACATTGAAAAAGACTGATTTTTGTTACAAAATGTTTGTTTGAACGGTGAAATAATGCTATTTTTGGACCTGTACATATAAAAGTATTATGTGAACAATTTCCTGGGTAGAACATCAATTGTTCTGTCGCATAATGGAAGAAAGCATTAGAGTGTTTGTTTCAAGTTATCTAATTTTATTCCTAGGTAGAAGAATATTAGGAATAACTTTTTGAAAATTTTAAAAGACGCTTGATTAAAAAAATAAAGCATGTGCGGATATTTTTTATTTACAGAATAATTAAAATGTTTGGTTAACAACATATTTTGTTAGTAATATACATTAAAGTTGCTAAAATACCTCCTATGTAAAAGATTGTTATTGCACTAACAGAAAAAAAAAATACTATAATTATTATGATTTGATCTAAATTGAATATATATATATATTATATATTACGGATATTAGAAAACTAAGATTTTAACCTAGATTTCTTTATTGCCAAAAGAGTATTTATTTAGATTTACCTTAGTCTAAACTCCCAAGTGAAACATAAACCTCTAATGCAATTTATATATCAGAAATCTCTAATTCAATTTATTTTAACATGAGTACCACACGCGTGTAAACGAGTCACACACTTGTAAGTAAGAAAGCACACCCTTGTTTAACAAAACATTTACGCACAAGAGAAACCACACCTTCCCAATGCCAACAAAACCACTGAGAATTGAGAAGTGATACATTGACACCCTTCACGATTTATACTTTCTCTTACAATCATTTTTCGTTAATTTTTTATTTAACATTTTAATTAAATAACTTAATTCAATAATTTATTATTAGTTGGAGTTGTTAAATGTTTATAACGGAGAACGTAAGAGGACAAAAAAGTTTTTTTCAATTCATTTAAACGAAATATTTTTCTGAAACTGGCATGACAGTATTCAGTGATTCAATATCAAAACACTATTGCTGATAACATATTCTATCAATTACTTTTTAACCAAATAACAAACTCTCTAAAGGAATGAACATATAATGGAAATGCAACTTAACTACGAAAAAGTATATTCGCCTTATTTGGATTTCATTCTCAAAACTTCTACGCATAAATGAATTTGAATAAATAAGAAATAACATACAATTCTGAAACCGTGTATTAGGTGAGGAATACGATGACTTCACCATAGATTAGTTTCACAACGTAAATGAAAAGCTGTTTTCTATTACATGAAAGTTGTCCGTGACGGTGGAGGAAGAATAAGAAACAAAATAATCCTGTGTTTTATACCCTTTAGCGTATGAATGCATCATCAACTATACATCCAGGCTACATAACACTGCTGCTAACAATAGAACCATTCATACAACATAATCAAGACATCTTTTTAGGCCTTTGTATCCCCCTCTACAGAACATTACTTAATTTAATCGAAACACACCAAAGGATATCACATTTTATGCATCCAATTATATTACTGAAACCCTAAATAGAAAAAGGCATATTTATGAATTCCCAAATAGAAAAGGCAGGGGAGAATTAAATGAGGTAATATAACTGGAGGCGTAAGTGCATATATGAGAAATATCGATCACAATCCTCGGGGCTTTTTTACTATTATAAGGTAACTCCATCCTTCTCTACCATGTAACAGATTATATCAAATTCAAACTTGCTAAAAACTCTCAAACTTGTTACCACATTGATGCAAGAATGTGATTGATTGCTAAAACCCAACCCAAAACACTGATTTCCTTCCAGCATGAAGGATCAATAAACTAAGATAGAATACTAAAATTGTATACGAAAAAATCTGGCTTGATGTTTGATATAAAGCTAACAATAGAATAGTTCACACAACATGATAAAAAACATAAAACAAAAAGATAAATCAAATAAGAAAGTAGTCACATATTCTTCAAGCCTCAACCTCACTTCTCAGACGAGTTGGGACCCCTCTTCTTGCCAAATCCCACCACTACAAACAACATAAACCGAACCCCTCGTTAGAGACCGTACAACTAATTATCCATCTTCTACTTTCGTAACACACAGAATATCACTCAATAGTACGAAATGGGAATTGAAGCAAAAATTAGGGTTTGATAAAATACCGGCGGTGACGAATCGGCGATTGTACTGCATCCTCTTGTGGGCGCGTCCACGTGGCTTCTTCTTTTTGTCCTGCTTAGCTACTTTGGGGGTTTGGCCCCTGACTTTGCCAGCACGTGCAAGTGATCCGTGAACCTTACCTGCAAATTGCGTTATGTGCGATTAGGTGTGCACAAGAACGAAACACTGTAATACCTTATTTTCAAACAGTAGCGATAACTTAACTCACCCATCACAGCGACGATGAATTTCGCTTCTGATTACTCTATTTTCGCTTCGATCACTTACTGCCGCAGAACCAGAAAACCTGACTCAGTTATGCTATTAGTATTGTTAGGATTTAGGGTTGGGTCGCGGGTTCAAATATCCAAAATATATGGGCCTGGCATTTGCATGTTTATTGGTCCAATTCATTCCTAAGTTAAACCAGCGTAGGAAAGAAAAGGAAGAAAAATAAAAGACAAAAAAAGAGGGGTTAATTTTATATTAATTATTTAAGATTGCTAAATATATATATAATTTTTTATCTTTTTTTTCTTCCTTTTCTTTCCTACGCTTTAATATAAGGAGGGGTTAATTTTATATTAATTATTTAAGATTGATAAATATAATATATATATATATATATATATATATAAATATAAATATAATATATATATATATATATATATATATATATATAAAGATAGATCACTAAAAAGGTTGAAAATCTTCCTTACGTTAGCTACTTGAAGTGGAATTTAGATTCTCTTTTGGATGTTTTGGTGTTATTTTTCTACTGTGTCTCTATAATACACTGATTTTCACTAATTTTGACATTTTAAAATATATTAAAAAGATATTTAAAATGTCAACACGGTGTATTTTTAATGTTCAGCAAATAACAATACCAAAAAAATTAGTACAAAATCTTAATTCCTTAAAGAAACTATATACATGTCTCTTCAAGATTACAAAAATATACCATTTTATGATATTTTCAAGAATTTTGACAATTCATTCTAAATTAAATTGGAAGTGGAAGTGGAAAGAATTGACTCATTATTTAAAATTTAATTTTGACGAAATTATACAATTAGAGTTATTTTGTCACGGAATATTAATCATTTTTGTTTTGTTTTTCAAATGTTAATTCCTCTAACTTTTTTCGTGTTTTTGACTGGTAATATTTTAAACATTGTTGAGCAAATAAATTAATATTTTATTACTTTAAGAATATATACATTATGATTTTATTACAAAACCAAACACAAATTAGTTTTCATTTATTCCATAGATATGCAAGAAAACTGCCATTGAATTTATAAGCTTCAGTAATCAACTTGCAAAGCAGATTTTTCTTATAAGTTATAAATTTGGTCTATACGATCTATATGAGTATTTTATAGACGTTGATTTTAGTTATATCTATAGACTGGATTGGAGAAAACTCTTCTAGGTATGTTTGGGAAGATAAACACAGTTGATTAAAAAATTTAATTTAATATTATATGATATTTACGATTATAATATTTTCTTAACCTGATCCACCGTGGATTTAAACTAATGGAACCGGATGATAAATAGGGTACATCCAATTCTTTGATCCATTATAAAATTTATATATATTTTTTTCATTTAATCCGGATTTGAATACATGGAATTGGCCATAAGTTTTAAGATTACAGCAAAATAATCATTTTTTGTGTGTGAATATATAAGGAATAATCTTTCTTAAAAATCAAATTTCAGCAATGGTCAATCTAACACACATTTTAGAAAATAATCTTCCAATAAAAAGTAAATAATAAAATTGTATCTAATCGGTCTAAATGATGTCAAGCAATATAGTTTACTTAGATTCAATTAACCTCATTTCTAAAAAAGGTTACACAATATTTTAAGATATATTTATGGGTGAAGATATTCAAATACTAACAAATCTGGTCAACATAATTGTGTCTTCATGTTTTTCGATACTCAATATTTACAAGATATTTTTGGTATATTTGTAAGATGTTACATTATAAATATTGTTATTATTTAATCATGATAAGTGAAATACTTATTCTTTTAAAGACTTGAGCATAGGTTAAAAAGCCTCTTGCACCTAAATCTTTTTTCTGTATCTCAATCTTAAAAATATCTCACTAAGATCTATCAAACCATTTAGATTTCGTCAGATATCTCAAGATTTGTCTCAAAATTTTGGTAAAAACATAAGTAAAACATAGCTTCTTAAGAAAAAATTGATAAAAACTTCTTAAAAAACTAGTGAATATTTCACGATGCAAGATTTCAAAATTAAGTTCCAAATTGCGAAAATCATTAATACTGAAAATCTTAAACAAAAGTCTCTTCTGAATCCTCCTAACATAACATTAGAGCTTAAATTTCATTTCAATATTTTATTGTTATATATTTATATAACGATGGTTGTTAAATTTAAATAGAATTAAATTATAATAACTTACTATTTTAATTTTTATATGGTTATCTTGAAATTAAAATAAAATACTGCTTTGAGTTGAAACCTATGGCACAGGAGAGAAGGGCCTTTGACTCCACCACACCCTCAAGACAGTAGTGAAGTGACAAAATAGTACGTGGAGGTAGATTTGCACATTTTTCATGCCACTTTTTGTCATTATCTTCTTTTCTTTTTTTCAACGACGGTACACACAGAATTTGTCACCAACATTGTTTTGTAAATTACCGAAAAGTTATAATTTGTTTAAATTCATACAAAAAAATCTACGCAGAAATTAAAATAAAAAGAACGAGCAGAAGAAAGTTACGTGAGGTGATTCAAATATTAACTCAACCATCTTTTCTTTCTATATTTAACTATATAAAAAATTATCTCCCTTACTTGACGCATTTCATATATTTATTTTACTTTTAACTATATTTTAAAAAAATATTATCATGTTACGATTATGTTTTAAAATACAGATATACAATGTCTATTTTCTAATTGTATATATAAATTAAATAACTATTTTTACTGGATAAATTTTCAGGCATGACGTTTGTTTAAAACGTTACATAATCTTTTGCAACCCTGTAAAAATCTGTCAAGTAGACAAAAATAATTTTATATTACAGAATAGAGTATAAACTGTTTATGATTGATAAAAAATAAATAATCTAAAATTGAAAAAACATAGTTGTATTGTGTTCTTGGTGGTGAGTGGGAATTGCGAAATCGAGGGCTTTTCCTCTCTCTCCAAATACTCTCTATACGGTTCCCTGCAAGATTGAAAACATGGATCGCGGAGTTGTATTGTTGAATTGAAGCTCTTAGGTTTTTGCAGTTTCCGGGTACGTTTTCATTGATTTTTCGTCATTGGATTGCGTGCGTTTCAGAATTCCCAGATCTTGTTTTCTGTTTTGGTTATTGCACCTTGTACTGGAGGGTTCAGCTTTCAAAGGAGCAGTAGCTTCGAGAGTTTTTGTTCTGGATCTCGAGGTTTAGCTTGACGTTGAGGTTAGGAATTGCGGGAGGGGAAATCTGAGGTTGATTGAGCGTGTTTTTGTGGGATCCAGGATAATCTGTGAAGGGTTAGGGTTTTTGGTCGATGGCTTCGAATCCTCCATTTCACTTGGAGGATCAGACGGATGAGGATTTCTTTGATAAACTGGTTGAGGATGACATGGAGCCTTTTAATTCTGGCCATGATGAAGGGGATGATGATGATGATTCGGACGAGGCTAAAGCATTTGCAAATCTGGGAATCAATGATGTTGATGCTACTACTGTATTTGAGAATTCTGATGTTGGTGAGAGTGGGGCTGAAGTCAAAGGGGAATTGGGTACTGTAGAATCCGATTTGAGACTTGAACAGGAGGAGAATTCTGTACCCTCCTCTAGTTCAGCTGGATTTGATAGTAAGGTGGATCCCAGTCATGACGGGATTGGGGTGCGATCGGAAATTACGTCTGCTTCAGCTGTTGGGACAAGTGAAGTCGGTAGTTCTGGGGTTAAGGAGGTGGGTTGGAATTCTTTTCATGCTGATTTGAATGGAGGTGATGGGTTTGGATCGTATTCTGACTTTTTCAGTGAGTTGGGAGGAGATCAGTCTGGAAATTTTCAAGGGAATGTGTATGATAATTTAAGTAGTGAGGTGAAGCCAGGTAATGATGTTCAAAACGTTGGCTTAAATTCCTCAGGTAATTATGTGCAATATCAGGAGGGTGAAGGTTATGAAGCATCTTTAGAAAGCCACTCAAATAGGCAAGGTGACGACTTAAATGCTTCAGTAAATCATGTACAATATCAAGAGGGTCAAAATTATGTTGCATCTTCAGAAGATCACACAAATGGACAAGATCTGAGTAGTAGCCAGTATTGGGAGGATCTTTATCCTGGCTGGAAATATGACCACAGCAGTGGGCAATGGTATCAAATCGATGGCTATAGTGCAACAGCCTCTACTCAGCAAAGCTCTGAAGCCAATGTATCTGCAGATTGGTCTGCTGCTTCTGCTGGAAAAACAGAAATCTCTTACATGCAGCAAACTGCTCAATCTATCGCTGGAACTTTAGCTGAAACTGGCACAACTGGAAACGTGTCTAGCTGGAGTCAGGTTTCACAAGGGAACAATGAGTATCCAGAGCATATGGTTTTTGATCCTCAGTATCCTGGTTGGTATTATGACACAATTGCCCAAGAATGGCGTTCATTGGAAACTTACAATTCAACGGTCCAGCCTTCTGGTCTTGGACAAGAAAATGGCCATGCTTCTATCAGTACTTTCTTACCCAATGATAATAGTTTGTACAGTGAATACGGCCAAACTGATAAGTATGTACCGCAGAGCTTTAATAGCCAGGCTGTAGATGGCAGCTGGAGTGGTTCATATGGCACTAACCATCAGCAGGGTTTTGACATGTACACAAGAGGGACTGCTTTAAAAGGGGATAAAATAAGTTCTGGGGGCAACCAACAATTTCATCATTCTTATGGTCCAAGCATTTCTGAGAACAAAGATCAACAACATACTTCTAGTTCCTTTGGATCAGCTACATTGTACGATAAAGTAACTCACAATCATGGTTTGGCAAATGGAACTTTTGAACCACGAAGCTTTAGCCCAAGTGGGGACACTGTTCAACAGTTTAATTATTCAAGCCCCACGTTTGGGGAACAAAATGTTTCTTCAAATGATTTTACTGAAAATAAAAAGCCCTTTAGTTATTCTCCGCAGTCAATTCAGGGTGGGCATCAGTTTTCACATGCCCCTCATGTTGGGAGATCATCAGCTGGACGTCCTGCTCATGCTCTGGTAACTTTTGGATTTGGGGGAAAACTCATCATAATGAAAGATCGTAATCTTTTGAGCTCATCATACGGAAGCCAGGTTAATTCTTGATTCCTCCTTTATTGTTTCCTTTTTATTCTCTAATTTCATGTGAGTATTTTCTCAAACGATTAACTCAGTATATTCATTTATATCTGAAGGATTCTGTGCAAGGTTCTGTTTCTGTGTTGAACCTGATAGAAGTTGTCACAGAAAGTATGGATTCTTTGAGCATTGGAAATGGTACCAGTGATTATTTCCGTGCTCTGAGCCAGCAATCTTTCCCAGGTCCATTGGTTGGCGGGAGTGTTGGAAGTAAGGAACTGTACAAATGGTTGGATGAGAGAATTGCACATTTTGAATCACCTGACTTGGATTATAAGAAAGGTGAAAGATCGAGACTCCTTCTTTCCTTGCTTAAAATAGCTTGTCAACATTATGGGAAGCTACGTTCGCCTTTTGGTACAGACACCCTACTAAAAGTAAGTTACTTCTGTAGTTATTCAGTTTCTTTACCCTCCTTTCTGCAATCATTGTCAACTGAATTTGCTATAACTTTTCAAGGATGAAGGACGTTCTGTATAGAGCCGTACCATTCATCTTTAGAAGATATTAGAAGTTCACTATTGTGCATTGTTTCTGTCATGATGCAGACGATTATTGTCCTTTATTTCTCTACTTTCGAACGTTTAGAGTGGGTTTTGACATCATAATTCGTAATTGCTTTGCAAATGGCAGTGGGGCTTTATCCTCTTTTCTTTGGCTAAAATCATTGTTGGCTTTCTTATTATTCCCGGGATAGTCTGTGATTCTCAGTCATTTATTGCCTGAATACTATTCTCATGCTTATTTAACTTTTTGGGCTTTGGCTTTGGTACAGGAAAATGACACTCCAGAATCTGCAGTTGCAAAACTTTTTGCTTCTTCCAAGATGAGTGGCACACAGTTCCCTCAATACGGGACAGCAAGCTATTGCTTGCAAAGTTTGCCCTCTGAAGGACAAATGAGGGTGTGTATTTGACTCTTGACCCACTTCCACTCCCAGATTGTTTTGTACCCTTTTCTGATTTTGATTTTGATATAGGCAATGGCTCTTGAGGTTCAAAATCTTCTTGTGTCTGGGAGAAAGAAGGAGGCTTTACAATGTGCGCAAGAAGGACAATTGTGGGGACCAGCACTTGTTCTTGCCTCACAACTTGGCGATCAGGTCAGATATTTTCAAACTGTTCAATACTTTTCTGATATTTGATGCCTGGGCTAGAGAGTTGCCTTTGGGGTCTTACAGTCTGGTTCTCATACTGCCTTTGCCGGGGATGACTTTTTTCCATATTTGTGTTGCAGTTCTATGTTGATACAGTGAAGCAAATGGCACTACGCCAGCTGGTTGCAGGGTCACCTTTGCGCACATTATGCCTTCTAATTGCTGGGCAACCAGCTGAAGTATTCTCTACGGATTCCTCAATTAATGGGCATCCCGGTGCTTCTAACATGGCTCAGGTGTCAGCACAGGTAATCCTAATAGAACAAACCGAGAAGCCATGCAAAGTGTATGCAATTCACATGTATTGTTTTATTGCTTCAATAGTTTCAAAGGTTATCAGTTTCTATTTTATTTGAAAGTCAAAACTTTTTGTTGCTTTGGCATTCAGGATGGGTCTAATGGTATGCTTGACGATTGGGAGGAGAATCTGGCTGTAATAACTGCAAACAGAACCAAAGGTGATGAACTTGTAATTATTCACCTGGGTGATTGTTTGTGGAAGGAAAGAAGTGAGGTACAGTTCAATCTTTCATTTATTTTTTTTGAAGACTTTTAGAGTTTTCCTTTCTGGTTCTCATTTAAGATTCTTATTTTAGATTACTGCTGCACACATCTGCTATTTAGTTGCTGAAGCAAACTTTGAGTCATACTCAGATAGTGCAAGACTCTGTCTAATAGGAGCAGACCACTGGAAATCTCCTCGAACATATGCTACTCCAGAGGCTATCCAGGTAATTTGAAATCTCTCTAGTTCTTAAGTTCCTTCTTCCACAAAATTTGGCTTTTTATTAATGTATATTTTTGTCATCTACTAAAAAATCTCTACATCTCAGAGATTGTTGCCAATTTTTATAGTTCTAGAATTCAGGTAGACTCAGATGATGCTGTTTCATATTCTGTATTGTATTTGTCTAGATGCTTAAAAGATGGAATCTTCCTTTTCTAATTCTTCTTTCTTAGATTTGTTCTTCAAATGAAATAATTTTATTTTTCTTATTCAGCCTTTTCTTTTGTAAGCTCTTAAGTAACCTGTCTGTGTGTTATACTTGTTCCACCTCAGGATCCGTTGCTTTCTAAAAGGAACATGTTCAGTATGATCCAGTATGTTACATGATGTGTTTATTGAATTAACTCAAACTTGTTTTACCTGATTGGTACTTGGACAGAGGACCGAGTTGTATGAATATTCGAAGGTGCTTGGAAACTCTCAGTTTACCTTGCATTCATTTCAGCCGTATAAGCTTATATATGCATATATGCTAGCTGAAGTGGGGAAGGTTTCAGACTCATTGAAGTAAGTTTATGTAACATTATTTAATTGATATTACCTTTTATATGATCTCTTACTGTTGTTATTTGATTTCAGGTACTGCCAAGCACTGCTGAAATCCTTGAAAACTGGCCGCGCTCCAGAAGTAGAAACATGGAAACAATTAGCATCATCTCTCGAGGAGAGGATTAGAACTCACCAACAGGTACTTGTCCTTTACAAAATTTTCATTATCTTATAGTGTTGATACTGATCAGTTATCATCTTGTTTATCAATAAATGTTTCAGGGTGGATATGCAGCAAATATGGCTCCTGCAAAATTAGTTGGCAAACTGCTCAACTTTTTTGATAGCACTGCTCATCGAGTTGTCGGTGGTTTACCTCCACCTGCTCCATCATCATCTCAAGGAACTTTTCATGGAAGTGAACAACATTACCAACATATGGCACCTAGAGTATCCTCTAGTCAATCGACAATGGCCGTGTCATCCTTAGTTCCATCTGCTTCCATGGAACCTATAAGTGAGTGGGCAGCTGACAATAATAGAATGGCAAAGCCTAATAGAAGTGTTTCTGAGCCAGACATTGGTAGAACCCCTAGACAGGTGTGTGAGTACTATTAAAGGTGTAATGTTGATTTTCATCTTCCTCTGCATTTTTTCTGTTATTAAGAGTTTTGATCGACAAGTTGTGGTTGATGTTTTTAAGGAAATGACCTCACCTGATGCACAAGGGAAAGCACAGGCATCAGGGGGTACTTCCCGCTTTTCCCGCTTTGGCTTTGGCTCACAACTTTTGCAAAAGACAGTTGGGCTAGTCTTGAAACCTCGCCCTGGTCGGCAGGTGTGATTAGTTGTTTTATTTTCTTTTTAATTGCAACAGTGCTTTGACGTGACTTCTCTAACGGTTCTTATTTTAATCTACATGTAGGCTAAATTGGGTGAGAAAAACAAGTTCTATTATGATGAGAAGCTGAAGAGATGGGTGGAGGAAGGTGCGGAACTTCCAGCGGAAGAAGCTGCACTGCCTCCACCACCACCAACAACTGCTGCTTTTCAGAATGGGTCAACTGAATACAACTTGAAATCTGCATTGAAGACCGAAAGTTCACCTCCTTTCGAGGGATCAAGCACAAGAACATCTACCTCTGAACTGAGTCCAGGGATGCCACCAATGCCACCCACCTCAAATCAATTCTCTGCCCGGGGTCGATTGGGTGTTCGATCAAGGTAAACTTTTTGTCTATATTAATTATGATTAGGGTTTTTGGCTCCTAAGCATTGTGATGTCGAACTCCTATTCCTTTGGTTCCCTGTTTGATTATAAAATTTGAAATGGAAGGCCTTTAATTTAAAGAATTGTAAAAATTGTAGCTGAGCTGGCACGGTAATCGAATCTCAAAATGTAATATACATTTTTCTATATTAGGCTGACCTGGCTTATGGAGGATTGTCTTGTAAGCCTAACTAATATGTATCTTGAAATGCTAGTCATGAAAAGAATTGAAATAAGGAAGGACCTATGGGTTCTTGCTATTCTTTTGCAGTTAGCTCAGTTTCCAGAAACAAGAAGAAAAGTTTCTTATTCATTCACAAAATTTGAAAGGCATAATATTGATGAAAATGTTTCATGGACTATACAGGTATGTTGACACCTTCAACCAAGGTGGGGGAAACTCTGTAAACCTGTTTCAATCCCCTTCTGTTCCATCCGTTAAACCGGCTCTTGCTGCCAATGCAAAGTTTTTCGTTCCTAGTCCTGCACCATCGTCAAATGAGCAGCAGGCAATGGGGGCGATAGCAGAAAGCAACCAAGAAGATAGTGCAACAAACGTAGATCCTTCAACATCTGCCACAAATGAGTGGTCATACCAAGACCCACCCCCACATATATCGGCAACAGCCATTCAAAGGTTTCCGAGCTTGGGTAGCATCCCAAAACAGGGAGCGACAGAAGGAAATAACTCTCATTTTTCTAATTCTCGCCGAGCAGCTTCATGGAGTGGGGGTCTTAATGATTCATTTAGCCCTCCGAATTCAGGCAAAAGTAGGCCTTTAGATGCCTCAAGATTTATGCCCGATGAATCTTCAATGCACACTCACACTCCTGCAAGAAATAGCAGTTATGGGGAAGATCTTCACGAGGTTGAACTGTGAGCAGATTCTCAAGCTGTAAATATAATTTTTGTTTTTGATGATCGGAATAGTTGGAACTTCCCTGCTTCTCAGTGGTACACACAGCACAGGTGGGGTTCACAGAAAGAGATCAGACAATAACAACAGATATGTACCCTTTCCTCTTTTCAGTATTTTTTTATGTCCCCAACTCCCAATCTGGTGATGTATGATTAAATGTGGTCAACTGGAGTGTAGAGTAGGTTTTGTTTTTGTATTGTTTTAAATGCCACGGGAGTTGGCAGTGGACACCTTCTGAGGATTATGGAACTGGTGTGCTACAACAATGGATAGGACCACCTGCTTAGGTGAGTAGTACAACTCATTTGTTCATTTTATTAAACAAGGAAACATCACCTCAACAGATCAACAACCATAAAAGAATAGTGTATGGAATTGTGAAATATAATTTTGTTATATTGCATTTCTTTTTACCATTCCAAATTTGTTTATGACCATATGACGATTATTTAATTTGGATTAGAGCTAAATTGGAATTCATATAATTTTAGTAAGATTGTACAAATCCAAATTCAGATAATTGGATTGAAATTTAAATCTATATTTTTTAAAAGTAAACACTTTGATTATTTATAAATCGTTTTGAAATCTTTATTTGTAAATCTAAAGCAATTTCAAATTAATGATAATAATATGTTCAGTAAACACAAACTTTATTACAATTTACTATGATAAAATTAAAAGGTAATGATATTTAGTAAGAAACGATTTTTATGTATGAATAAATAAATGTCAATAAAATATCTAAAAAATGTGATTTGTCCTTATTAATTTTTTATTATTAGCAATATCAAGTTAAAAAATAGATATTAATATTTTACTTTTTTGTTTTAGATTGTTTTTTCAGATCTTAATAAATGCATAATATTGTTTCCTAAAAGAAAAGCCTACACAAAAGCTATTGAATTGAGCATACGTGACTAAAATATTCGTTTTATTCACTGAAATATAGTAATTGATGTTGCTTGATCTTTCTTTACATTTCTAACAATAAATATTTTAGTAATATCCCGCTTGTCTTCTTACTACGAAGTGATGTGCACTCACAAGATATATCAAATAATTAGTTCTAGACTAACAAGTATAGAACTAAATTGTATTTTTAGATTATTAATTTGCCACACATTTTAAGAAATTTCAAATTGTATTTCACCAAATTTTCATCGTAAAAAATATTATTAAAAAATATATACGAATTTTAAATTATTTTAAATTTAAAACCGATTTCATAATTAGTATCGAACTGATTTATAAATATTCAAAATATTTAATTTCAGAAAAATTGTGGAGTTGAATTTAAAATATAATTCAATTATTTTGATTTCCTTCAATAAATTTTCGAAATGTTTGTTTCAATTATAAACTTAAATTCAATTTCAATTTAATTATTCTTTTTTTTCACTTTATTTATTCTCCCCAATCCAAACAAACCATTTATTAGATTTATATCACACTTTGATTGGATTTATTACTCACCTCAACACTAAATTCTTAATAATTAACATCATTTACTGACATACATTCAACTTGAGAATGTCTACCAAATATTATAAAAAAAGCATACACTAGATAAAAAAAAAAAAAAACAAATTTATTTTTGAAATCATTGATTAATTGCACATGAAATAAGAATAAACCTCTATATTGACAAAAACAGATAAGTGAAATATCTATACTGACAAAAAAAAATAAGTGAATTTCTATAAATGACAAGAACAAATAAATGAAAGAATGTGAAAAGTAATTTCTGAATGGTTAACCGTAAAAAAGAAGAAAAAAAAAAGTTATGTTATGACTAAGCATCAGATGGTGCAATCCAGTGTCTGCCATTGACGAAACTCTTCCTGATAAATGGATGAGCCGTTTCAAAATCTAAGTCTCGTGCCAGTGAAACCCCTCTTACAGCCTCTGCTCCTGGTCCCCAACACTTGTACACTCCGAAGAACACGGTCCTGTAATCATACCATCTTTTACTTTTGTTTCTTCATGCAAAAACTTGCAACAATTTCTCTGATAGAATGTGTATGAAATAAGGATAAAAGGAAAAAGATGATAAGATTAGAAGAGTTACTTATTCTTATTGTCGGCATGGTCCCAATCATCCCAACCACCATGTGCAACAATGTCATCGAAGTATGTGTAGGAATAGATGATTCTGGAATACTGTCCCATTGCTCGTCCCACATACAATGGACCTGTACCTGTCACCCTGCATCCCACGAATGCGAACCCTGTCTTCTCTTCCTCCTGCTTCCTGTCTTGGGCCGCTATCGACCCAAACCTGCTTGCTATTGAGTGCAGCCAGCAATCCTGATACATCAACCATTCAATTTCCTCATCAGGCCCATCCCAAAACCCAACCACGTTTATTCACTCTCACAATTTACTTACTATTTTCATGGATCAATTTAGTCTCTCATCTTTAAAAATGTGTAAATTCAATTATTTTAATTAAATATTTGTTAAGTTTATTTGATGTTTCAAATGCATGATTGTATTTGAGTTGTTTACGTTATTTGATATATTTATGTTTCAATATTAGTCAAAAAAACGTGTTTAAAATGTAAAATAAATTTATCAAAATTTGGTTAAAATGATTATACAAATTTGTAAAGTTGAAAAATTAAATTGAACCAAAATTTTGAAGAGAAATTAATTCTAATTTAGACTTAAAATTAAAATTAAGAGAACAGAAATATATATTTAACCCTATTTTTAAACAAAAAGAATGTTGTTTCACATTATTTCACAGTCATTTTACGGGTAAAATAGTCATAAAAATTTAATTTTTTGTATTTGTAAAATAAAGAGAAAATGAAAAACAATTGAAAGTAAATTTCAATAAAAAAAAAGTTGAGTATCAAAACACCATTATCGTGATAAATACAATGTGCACAATATGCATGATGGTGAGACCCGATTCAATATCCAGTTTTGGATCTCTGAATCCCAAGTTTGCTGACACAAAGGTTTAATGGGCAAAAAAGCTTGCTTACTTTTCCTAGCACAACTAATCCCTCACAATATAAAAATATATAATCAACTTTGCAGCACGATATCAGTGTTCTTTTCCCATGTTCAAAAACCACACCAACAATAAATAGATAAAAGTTGTTGAAATTGCATTGAAAAAGAAGTGTACTCAGTTTCTTAATCAGTGTATACGATCAATCTTTATTTGCAAAGAAAGAAAAAAAAAAAAAAACACTGGATGTTACTTTTAGTAAAAGTTCACTTTATGTTTCTTTCTGTCTGCTTACTTTTATCTTTAGTATTTTGTACCTCTCTTTGCTTAGATTCTCTTTCTCTCGATCAATATACATACACAGAGCCTGAATATAACATAAAAATCGGTAGTACCTTGTACATGGACCTGCCATTGCCAAAAATGAAATCGATGGATCCTTCAATATAGCATTCCTTGAAGTAATGTCTACCAGCATCGTCACAAAGTGTGTCCTGTGCACCGTAGAACCCGCAGCCGGAGAAATATGCCTTGTCGCCGGAAATGCGAAACGCCACCGCCTGCCATCCCTGCATCCCCGGCATCGGTGCCGGCGCTGTGTTCTGCATGTATCCGCCATAAGGTTTTATATAAGTAAAAATGTAAAACATTTAGTGCAAGCATTAATTAATTGCAGTAAAAAAAAAAAACCTTGAAGCTGATGTTCCTGGCAGAAAAATAGCTGGCAAAAACAGTAACAGAAGCGGTTCTGTAAGTACGAAGCTGCTGTCCACTGGGACCAGGGTCACTGGCTCGGTCGTGCCATTCTATCACAGTCACTTCTTTACCCGCACCCTCAAACGTTATGTACGGCTTCGTCACGGGTACCACCACCTTTTCTCTGCACCATATTCAAATCAAATACAATATGCCAAATATCAAACACCTAACGTACTAATCATCATCATTACGCTATAATTGTCTATAATGAATGAATAATATAATACTTGTAGCATCCGGCGTTGATTTGAATGAGGATATTCCTTCTGTTGTTGTCTGGGACGGCATCCACGGCGTCTTGAACGGACCGGTAGTGGCCGCCGCCGTTAATGTCGACCGTTATTTTACGGTAGCCGATGGGTCCGACCCAGGGCTGGTTCTTGGAGGAGTTGGCGGAAAATGTCCTGAAGGTAAGGTCGTGGTGGGCTGTAGACGTCACTGTTGTTGCATGGAATATGCAGGTGAAAACCACGAGCACTACTTGCAGTGACACTGAGAGAGAAGCCATTAGATAGCAGATTGCAGCATCGAACGCGAAGATTAGAGAATGTTGGAGAAACAGAAGAGACAAGTGTTTTTATATTTGTATGGAATGTGCAATGTGGAAGCAAAAAGCGAGAAAGAAAAGAGAGACGAAGCTGGTATATTTTATAGGTAGAGATACTATTTGGGTGTACTGTGAGTAGGGGTTATAGAGATAGTTTTTTTTATATATTTTTAAGAAAGAAGAAGGAGGAGATGATGGTCTTTCCAACGGTCATTTTTACTACCTTTTGGAAACTTTTGATTGGTTGACATTGCCGTAATCTTGTCATAATTTTGTCTTGGTATCTCTAAGTAAGATACTATACCATGTCTCTTATGTCCAATTATTGAGTATGATTAATAATAATATTCACATTTTGGATATACTACAAAAAAGGACAATGATATTTTGATTACTAAATTTTGACAATTTTTTTTTACAACATAATATGTTATTTTCTGAAAAGTTTTGAAACATTGAAAATGAAAAAAATAAAGAAATGAAGAATCATTTAGAAGATGACACCTAAAATTGTAAGAAAAAGTTGTCAAAATTTAATAGTTAAAAAATCATTTTCTTAAAAAGAAATAGTATTTGATGTAGTTAATGTTTTTGATTGAGATTAGGATTCTTTTTTTAGTCACTTTTCAGTTTATGTTGTTGTTGCTTATTCTTGGAATGCTCTCTACTATGACCAATTGAGTTTGTTTGCCATTAAAGTTTAAAAAAAGTCAATGGTGGAATGCAGTTGCATGCAGTGAAGAAGCCATAAAAGCATGTCTGATACCTTCCGTTTCATTTATTCCGTTCATTGATTACGGATAATATGCCATAAAATGCACGTAAAAGATATCAAAAACAAAAAGTCACCATCCTCTTTCTAATATGTTTGGGTTATTTTGTAATGGGGTCCATTGATAGGATCCATTGGTCCGTTTTGAACCAGTGATTTTTGTGAATAGACTGTATCTTATCTTTTGTGTCGATGGCACTGATTCACCACCGTGCTGCTAGTTTCAAACGGTCATTTTGGTGGGGAGGATACGTAGTGTTATTATGACACACGATGGTCCCGGCATGGATAAAATATTATTTTTTGCACTTCGACCCTTTCTGGTTGCAGACAAGTGGGCCCCACCAGAGCCCACAAAATTTTTTGAACGTTGGGGCCCAATGAGATGAGACAATATTTGCCAAAACTCGTGAAAAGGGGTTCATTATGATTATGACGAAAAAGAAAATAAGAAAATCGACTGTGACCGGAGGCAACCACCGTGGTCTCCTGCTTCTAACTTCTGCAAAGACTTCACTGTACTATCTGTATATATATAATCAAAATATAATTATTTTGAGATATTAAACATGTTTTTGTTTTAGATGTAAAACCAATCTTTTCATATTTCGGTTAATGATAGGGGTGAAAAAGGAAAATATTATTTTGACACCTTCATCCTAAGTTATGATTATATGACTGCTTTAAATCATAATAATAATAATAATAATAATAATAATAAAAAGTTTAGATTACATTGTTAAATAAAATATTAACAAAGGTGATTGTAAGAACTTGTACCGTTCAAGGTGATTTTAGGCTATGGACAATCCAAATATAGTCATCTTGTTTCTGACTTTATAAAGATTCAAAGTGGAAAGTGATATAAAATGGATCAATTTCTAGTATCATATTCATAATAAGTGTATTTATCATAATTAGAAGTTTCTGCTTTATATCAAGGTCAGAGTTGATATTATCACTATCATCAATAAGGAAACCTTCCACCCTTATTCCATAGGTGAGGATAAAAAAGTAAAAGGACACATTGTTTGGGTAGACAAATAACCTTACAGAGCAATTATTGGCATAAGAGATGCTTAAAGGCCAACCAAGAAGAATGAGCTAAGAATTGGGCTCAGGTCCGTGTGGGCAGGATTTTTGGACCGAGATCCATTTATGTAATTATCTTAAACTTTATTATTAGATACTTGAATAGAAAAGATTTGATATGTCATTACCTTCTTAATTTTGTTATTATTTATTGTAACTAAAATATTTTTCTGATTTTGAAAATAAAATTATTTGTAACCGATTTGATTATAAATAAAATTTTACCCTCCAAGATTAAGAAATGAAACTATTTCGATATTAATGGTTTTTCGTATTTTTGTTTTCAGTGAAAGGCATTATTTTTTGTTAACAAGGGAAGAGACTGACTGAACGTGAATGAACTGAACCACTGCAGAAGGAGGTGGTACAAGACGTATAAATCTTGAAAGGTGTTATGTGATGAAAAATTAAATTATGTGAAAAAGTGATAAAATTATTAATAAACTTAAAGATTTGTTTTAAATGATTTTATTAATTAAATTTATGTAAAAAGTGATAAACTAATTTATTCATAATTTTAGTATATAAAAGAAATATTTCATTCTCTAAAACATATTTTTAATATCACTTTTTCCACATAATTAGTGAAGTACGGATATTGTTGGAGTACAAGTTCTATCACATAATTAGTAAGTTAAGTTCATGATGTTAATTCAATTTCCATGATAACGTTCCTCTATTAGCAAAAGTGAAGATGGTTGAACAAAGTAACGATAGCATATTACATTCTTTCATTTGACAAAAATGATAACAATGAGACCTACGTCTTTAGTATGACCAATATTTGATCTTAACACAACCTTTCTTCTCTTACTTAGACTTGGTTCAGCAGACAACTAACGTTAAAACAATTTAAGCTGACCCCAAAAATACCAATAAAACTTTTATTTAAATTAAAACAAAAATCATTTTAGCAGTAAAGTAAACCGTATATTATGATGTCATATTATTCATAGTGAGCTTAATTTAAAAATTGATAACAATCTACACTATTTAGTTTCAAATTTCATGTGAATATAGTAAAAAAAAATATCTCATATTACACAAATATATATATAAACCAATATACATGATTCAAGATTTGTCCATTTAGAGCTCGATTTTTAACTCGAATTCATTTAATCGATGAACTAACTTCAATAAACTTACCAGTTACCTCTTCCACTAATGTATCATGCTACCTTATGTTTTTGCTGAGCTTGCCAAGAATGTCCTTCTTTGACCCAGCGTTGTATTGTGTTGTGTCGAGCTGAACAACTCAATATAACTTGTTAAACCATGAATTTGGCGAAGATTCTACCAATCTTGCAGGCAGAAAAGCTTCTCTTTCCAGAGATAACTGAAGACTTGCCACTATCCTCACCATAGATGCCCACACAAATGGTGCAGAACAGAAGGCATAAATAAAGACGGACAAAGCTCTCACTACACCATCAGGGTACCAAGGAAATGCCATGACCATAAGGGCCCCTACAATTCCAAGCCACGGTACCAAGACCGGTAACATTGGTAGCAGAAAGACGTTTATTGCAATGGAGCAAAGTGCAAAAGCACCAAGTAAATAGAGGGTCCAGCCCAGAAGAGGGTGAACCGTATGAGGAATGATAAAGAATGGTGTTACGTAAGCAGCAAGGATGCACCACAAAGCTACTATTTTGAGGCTGTTGTGGACAAGGTTGATGCTCTTATCAGAGCGCCTATAACATAACTTTGAGAAGCTTGGCCTTGCCAAACGCGTCATTGCTATTACTCCCAGATATATCGCAGATTGGATTAGTATCACAGCCATCTCAGCACCATACCTACACCAATCATAGGTCGATTTTTAAAATAGTTTCATATTGTATGAAACTGAATTAAAATAAACATCCACAACTGTCTCAAGGAACAAAGGTATGATTAGAAATTAGAAACTAAGAGATACTAAAATGAACATAATGTACATGGATAATCTATCATTGCATGCTTTTCAATTACAGACCCCCTTGATGACTTTGTATCAGAAAACACAATAAAATCAGAGGGCACTCAAACTGATTACCCCAAAGTTTGACGACGCTGTTCATGCCACTGGAGACCTAATGGCAGGACAGGCCAGGACCACCAATACCATGGCTTCAACCACGGTGCCCCTGGGAATGTGATCACGCTATTTGGTCCACAGGGCACGCTCCAGCGAAGTTTAAGATCTGAATTAAAATAAACATAGATTGATTTCACTAAGCCATTCAAAAGTTTAGTTTAAAAAATATACTGAAAGAACTTACAGTAGTATGAAGCGTCCATCTGATAACCTAAAGGAAGCCTATATGTTCCACCGAGCTTGGTACCATTTGCAGGTGGATGAAACATTGGCTTATCAAGCAACTCCGGGAAGTAGCTAGCTATAAAACCTTGGTCTGCACCATCTGGGTTTTCTCTCCCATTCTGTAATTCATGAACCATGTCCTTGAACACCACCGTTGACGGCTGCCAATGTTAAACATCAGAACTCGTTGTACTAATGAAAAATTGTAACAAATATGATTCTTAAAATGATTATTATAGAAATCAAATAAAAGAATTTGACACTTTTTAGTGCATCATGATAATGAATTTAAAAAGGAACAGGAATAATGTATGACATGGTATTAGGTAATATTACCTGCAAGACGAAGAGGCCAGTGTGGAAGACGCAGGGATTGATAAAGACCGCACAGAATTGTCCACATTGAAATAATTCATCTGTGTTTTGAAGGAAGAGATTGTCAGCGTCGAGCATGACAACCCTGTTATAGTCCACTAAGCTCCATGCATACAGTTTGTTCAATGATAATTTAAATCTCTTGTCAAAATTATCTTGATGCTTGTAGGGATTCTCCATGTTTTCCACCCTAACCACTTTTGCACCATCTTCCTCTTCACTGATAAATAAAACCCACACTGCCTATTAATTAATCTCCCCCACCCAATAAATTCATAACAGTGCCAAGTGACCCACCAAGTAGCAGAACTTGGAAAACTCTGTGCCCCACTCTCATCAATTTGGCTGCCCGTTCAACCCAGCTAGTGTTTTCAAATTAAAAGTTCTAAAACTACGGATAGTTTTGGAAACTCCTCAAAGTAACATGTGATTCCTCCTTTAACATTAAATATGTTGTTTATTTAATATTATGCATATTTTTATATCTTGTAGATATTCAATAATTTCAAAAAAGTTCTTTGATATTTGAACATTTCTATAAAATATTAAGAAGGTGAACCAGAGACTGTTGTAAGATGATGACATGCTGCTGCTGCTGCAATACATCTCAAAAGTACATAAACTAATGGTAAATCCTATTTATTAATTTTTATTATCAAATAAAACTATTACACAATTTGTGTTTTATATAATGTATGAAATGTAGTCATTATTGCTATTTATTTTAATTGAATACTTAGAAAGTTATTAAAAGATAATATAAAGAGCTGATAAAAAAAAAAGATAATCTGAAGAGACATCGCTTTCCCTGGAAGAAAATTAGAGTGTCTATAACTATAATTACTTTGGACAATTGGGGAATTTTTCCATTGAGAAGGTCTCATCTAACACTCCAAAGCAATTTTTCATAGACAACTATCTTGTTGATTGTTGATTGACAAAAAAGAGTTTAAAAAAAAAAAAGCCTTCGAATGAGACCGGAATAACGCTCATAAATGGATAATTTAATAACACTATGGTTGACCAAATTTAACATCAGCATCAAGAATAAGTGGCGTATGAGAAGTTAGTTGCACCCAAAATTATGAAACGAGACGGCACCTAACCCCCACCACGGTCCCTTAAACTATATTTAAGTGGGAGGGACTGGTCGATTAATGGTAGGCATGTCAAGTGGTCATGCAATAATCTATACTAAAACATAAGACAGATTCAACTCTCTTTTTTTTTCTATTTTTTATGTACACGTTATATTTTTTTACAATATTGCACTTTCTTTCACAAGTTTACTAAATGTTTTCTTCTAAAAGTTGCAGTATTAACTGTTATTTTTTTTTTTTGATAACTGCAGAAAAAAAAAATAGTAATGTTTCCACTGATAATAATAATAATAATAATAAAACCTGTAACTGTTTGGTGGAGCAAAAACGGCTAGAAACGGTATACAGAAAAAATGGTTGAACCCGTCGTTTCCAACTCAGGTCCTTAACGCGCAAACTTAAATTAAATAATCCAATACCTCTTATAATATAAAAATATGTAATATGCCAGCTAGCTCAAATGAGGATATCTTCAATAATTATTATAGAATTCACAAAATAGTTTATAATATCAATAAATGTATACTATTTTCTCAATTAAATAATCCCTGTTTACGTTATTAACTACGAATTTTTCTAAGCAAAAATAAAGTAAGGGGATAAACTTGATTTCAACTAGGCGGGCTTTGCTGGAAACGGGGCTTCTATTGAACCTTCACTAAGTCGTTGGACATTTATCGATTAATAAAATAATAATAACTTGATTATGCTAAAGCATATTCCCTAAAAACCCCAAATACGTTGAGGCTTTAGCTTCATGGGGAAACAAACATGGGAGAGAGCTAGAATAATGAAATGTAACATAAACATAATCGAAGCAAAGGCATTGTAATCTACGCCGCGAAGCAAGGACTAAATCGAAAATATAAGAATATTATTATTAAGAAATTTAAAAAAGAAAAAAGGAAAATAGGAAAGAGACTCACAAAGCTCGAATCCACCGGCGAGGGACGTCGACGGAAGCAATGACGACGAGATCGGCTTGGACGTTAAGTTTGGAAAGGGATTTCAGAAGGACGCGAACGGCGACGTAGAACTCGTAGTCCCTGGGAGTGCCCACGTACATCATCGTCGCGTAGGCATTCCTGAACGACGTCGCTTTGGTACACGGCAAATGGCACAGGCCCAGGCCCAATAAGAAGAGCATCGTCCACCATCTCAGAAAAACTGCATTGCAACCCATTTTTGGTGGTGGAGTTTGGAAGTAGAAGGAAGCGAAAGGGTTTTGAGAGAGAGAGAGAAAGAGAGTTTTTGTGTGTGGTTGATGAAGATTGAATGAGGACAAGGGAAGAGAGACAGAAGAAGGAACAGGTTTTAAATGGTTGCTAGCTAGGCCGGTACACACAGTAGCTGAGAAGGAATCAACTCACGATTTTTTGCTTTAACACGCGAGAGAACAAGCCAAGTTTTCAGTAACATGCCAATACACATATTTAAATTTTGGAATCTTTGTGTAATATTCTTTTTCTTCTCATTCTCCCAAAAAGAAAAACACAGCTTCACTCACTGCGTAACGGACGTTCAGTTTTCCTTTCTTGCTTTCTTTCACCAATATTTAGTCTCTTCGTCAAAATGTTCTCACAACTAACTGTCATATCACTCTCTTCACACTTTTTCTCACTTATGCCAAACAATTTTATGAAAATTGTTCGAATTGAATCATTTGATAATTTTTTTTATTGACGTGTGTTGGGAATAGTCCAAGTGTGAGTCACAAAGTCCCACATTGGATAGAAAAGACAAAGTTAAACACTATATAAGAATAAAGACCCATAACAACATTGCCTTAAGGTTTTGGTGTAAAAGTGGTGTCTAAGGTCTTATATGTGTAAGACTAATGTTATATAACCATATGGAACCACAATCTCCCAATGACCATAACCATGCCTATAACCATAACCCCATATATGAAAAAATATATAACCTATCAACGTGAGACTATTTTTAAAATATTATACCAAAATCGTTAAATCGCATCATGATTTAATGTAATTTTTACTTGCTAAACTGTTATCCGAAATTGCAATTTATTTTATAATTTTAATAATTATGTAATGATAAACGCATCTTAATATGAGTTTAAATTATTTACATTATATATCTTATTCAAACATCAATATAGAACGCTTGATAATCTAAAAAAGGTCAACTGTTGAAAAAAATATATTCTTTTATTTTTAAATTTTAAAAAATAAAATATAATTATAAACGAATTCTAGTTTCACATTTCAGTTTTGAGATTAAAAATATATTTAAGTGTTTTAAAAGAATAAGATCACATTACTAGTCATGCATGTAAAACTAAAAAAATGTAGTCTTTTTTTTCATGAAAAAAATTGTTTTGAATAACTAAATTCATGTAGGTACTCCTTAAAAGAATGAAATAATTATATTATTTAATGTATAGTAAATGAATGTCTATTAATAATAAATCACTCGTATTTATAGAAAACAATAAAAAACATAAACAAATAAATAAATAAATTTGAGCGTTCATAATAATCAATATACATTACAATATGCTATACAACACACAGGTATAATGTATAACTTTATATAATTGTATAAAATATTAATTATATAGTATATTTGTAATCATATAAACGTTATTAAGGATAATAGTTTGTTTATTTATAGTGAATGCAGTATTAATACATTTATTTATTAACTACAAATTTTCATTAGTTGTATTAGATGTAATTAACGATCGTAGTAAATGTTCCAAACCATGAGTAATTGGTTAGTAACTTCACAATAATTAAGCTTAAAAATAGTGAAATATAATTATTTCAAGTTATTAAATTGATGAAGACTATAGTATCTTTATTTTAGTAAAAATGAAGGACGTAGTATCTGCTGAAAGAAAAAATGAATACCACATAAAAATATATACGTTGTAGAAGAATATTTCGAATACAAAATGTATGCAAGATTGACTCATTTCAGAGGTCATAAAATATATGTATAGTGAAAACCATTTGGAGTTGACTTTTAATTTAAATTTTTATTTTATTTATTCGGTCGTTATTTTTTTATTTTAACAAACATGCAAACATAGATTTATTTTTAAACAATATGAAATATCACATGGAATCCTATAGTCTTCTTTGTATTTTTATAATATGTGTTTGAAATCTCGCATCAATCAGAGAAAAGATAATTTCGTAGTATATAACTCGGGTGCAAAACTCACCTTATAAATCGATTTTGTAGAGTTGAGTTATCCACTTCTAACATGGTATCAGAACCATCGTTTAAAAAGCCTATTACATGTTGTACTCATCTCATAACACTGTTTTTTATCTCATGGTCGTATTGTATATTCTTTTTGTATGAATATAAAAGAAAAGGTAATATATTATGTGGTTTTCATGTTTTTTCATAAACAAAATTTATTGTGATTTGATTATCATAGGGTTTTTTTAGTAATTATGTCCCTCATTTTTTTATTGAATTATGATAAATTAATTTTCAGTCTTATTTTTTTTAAAATAAGTATATTGATGAAGAACAAAATAATAATTTCATTTTTTAAAAACCAAAGATAAACTACCTATATATATATATATATATATATATATATATATATATATATATCTCTCATCACATAATAATAAAATGAAAGTTTCTGAAAACTTTTGAATCAATTTATGCATATTAATAAAATGATAGATGAATATTTGACAAATGTTTCTACCACACCCCATAGTCAAACATCACTAAAGGTTGATGCCTAAGATAATTTAAATACTCATTTTTCTTCCAAACATCAAAATATCTTTTAAAGACAAAATTGTAATAAAATACATGCTCTAAAACGGACAATATTGCTAATTTATATATATATTTTTATTGAATTAATGATAATAATTAAATATATTATTATGGTTCTAAATAATTTTGGCCTCAATTATTTGGGCTAATTGTTGCTTAAAAAATAAAAATATTGGACTAATTGTTGCTTAAAAAACAAAAATACTTGTAGCAGTCAATATTTATTAAAAAAATAAAAGAGCTTAGTATATGAGAAAGCGTGTAAGAACATATAGACACGCACCATTCGCCATAGCTTAAAATCTAAAAGTACAATGTACATTACAGCAAATAAAGTCATAAATAGGACGAGTGTGTTGGTATTAGTGTTGTCCTCGTGGTAAAAGTCTTGAACAAGAAAACAACCGTTTAAAGTAGGGACAAAATAATAAGTTAAGAAAATTTATAAATTTAGTATGAGTTACAAGTATTTATACTAAATGAATAATATATAAATAACATATTTAAAATTTTATTATATTAAAATAATAAGTTAATGTGATATTTTGATCTTTACATAAATTTACTTGATTATAATTATTTTTAAAAGTTTTCTTGTTTTTTTTCTTGAAAACACAAAGAAAGCCCTATTAACAACGGTGAGAGAATAAACCGTGTTAACTTTATCAAGGTTTAGGTTTGTACTGATAAAAAAAGTACAATACTATATTTTTAATGAAAATATGGCATTATGTTATAAGTAAAATGTTAGACTTACGATTATCCGTTGTCTTCACACAATTGTAAAACTTAATTAAGATATTTAGTGAAATTAAAATAAAACGTAATTCAATCAAATTTTAAAATACAATTGAGTAAAATATTTTTCACGTGTGTGAGTTTACATTTGAATTATTTATGTTATTAGGTACATTTAGTTAAAATATCATTCTCGAAAATTGTTTAAAACGTAATAAAAAAAAGGAATGCATTTATATAAAAAATATATATATTTATTATATTTAAAGTTTAATAATTAAAATATATCAAATTTTTAAATATAAACAGTTATATTTAACTTTCAAGACCGAAAATATATTTAACTAAAATGAAAATTATATTTTGACAAAAGTTTTTTTGGATAAATTTGAAAAAAATTTCATAAATAAAATTAAAATAAATAAATATTTTCTTTTTTAACTAAAATGAAATAATAAAGTTGTACTTTTTTTACTCAAATGAGTAATTTGTCATTGTTTAATTTTTTTTTTTTGTTAAAGTATCATTTTTCGATAAGATACGAATCTAGAGCATTGTTTAATTTTATTTTTTTTATATATCAAAGTGGAAAGTACGTTAAAACTTCAAGGAAGTTAGAAGATGTTAAATTTTAAATTCCTCATAACTGAATTATTGTAAGAAAAAGAGAGAAGGACCAATGTCGTTATGGAAAACTTAACATCCCTACTTGTAATTCTCCAACAAACCAAAGGTTGAGGCAATTTTTTATACATGTTGCACCCCTCCCACCAACCAAACATTCTCACCAACCAAATGAAGGAGGTTAAGTCCTAGATTTAGGATTTAGAGACAAAGATTGTATGTTGTTGTCTTTTATGTTCTTGGTTGATCTTGGCTTACAATTTCATCTGAATCTAATTCACTGGAGATACGATGTGAAAGAACAATTAATTCTCCAGATAAGTGTGTGTGACATTTCAAAGTTAGCACCAAATAATTTGTTCATTGAGTTTTTGAAGTGAAAGGGAAGGTATGGAGTCAAAACTGCTGTAAGAGTTGTTGTTCTGTCGGAGTGGCTTTGAATGAACGGTAGTTGTATATGTCCATTATAAAATTAGTTTGCTAATTATTGTGTTAATTGAGTTTAATTAACACAGCAAAAAAATTAAATATAGTTAAGTTATTTGATAAGTGAATTTATGTAACTGCCGCCACTTATGTTTTTCTTAATCTGAATTTATTAGTGTCTATTTTTTATTACTTTTTTACATTTTTTAAAGGTAAATTTAAAGCTTAATTTTTCAAAAATGGCTAATGTAGTTAAACAAAATTAAAATAACAAATAACTAAATTAATTAAAAAAGTGAAAGGCAAACAAAAAAACCGACCTTCTGAGAAGTGAAGATCCTATTCCTATACTAATTAACCTTCTCAACTTCATCATAAATGGAAAAAAATGGAAAAAAAATGAAAAAATAGTGGTGAAAAAAAAGAGAGAAGACCAACATCCCATTTTAAATAGAGTAGTCTACCAACATATCATGAAGCATACATGTACTGACTATTACAGAGTTATCCATAGTATACTTGAAATAAAAGCTTAGGCACACCACAATTGCCATAAAAAGGACACAAGGGTACTATTGTTTTACAAAAGATTGCTCATAGAGCAAGGAATCTAAATAAACAAGAGTTCTTCAAAAAGTGGCTCAACAGTGAGCCATAACCCAGACTAAGGGGACCACTCTATACAGCAGCATCTTCACCATCCTGAGTTCTACCAAGGGTTTTCACATCTGCTCACACCAATAAATTGGTGATCATTGCAAAAGAGAAAGCAAAGCAAGGAACAGACAAAAGTGAAAGGGTAAGCTAGAGTAAAATATTTTAACATGTTATCAAGCAACCAAATGATAAAACAGGTTATAATCAAACAAAGCAGTAGGCACCCAAATCATGTGAAAGCAAACAATTGCAAGACTCTATGACTCAATATCCGGATCATACTCTTGATATAGAATTCTAAAGGAAGTATGCACCTGTGTTGGTTTCTAAACTCTGCAGAGTTTAGACGCAAGGGATTATCACCCAACCACACACAGGGTTAATCCTCTAATGTCTTAGGCCCAATATGTCCCAATACTAGGACCTCCTGCCACTCCCACTACATAAATCATTCTGCTCTATGTGAGGGTGAACAAATATTAGAGTTCAGGATACCTTCCTTTATCTAGACATCTCCTATATCAAGGTATACACTAACTACCATTACCAAGAGTTTCCCTTGAAACTCTTTTACCAACAAATTTCCACATGCCATCTCAAGAATTCAATTTTCATGCCATTCCACCACCAACCACAATATTTTAACCAAAATTTAAAATTTAAAATGTAAAATCTAAACTATATATAATAATTTAAATTTTTTTTAACCAAAATATAATTTACCCAGAAGGGAATACTCCTCACATTTATACTTTTATCTAGATTTTTAATTTTTACAAAACATAAAATGTACTCGATGCAATATGAAAATTGTCAAGGGACATGCCATTTTTAATGTAAGCATCAACACCTTAAATTATTTTCTACAAATCCTGCACAGGGGAAATTTTCAATAAAGAACAATTTAAACAAGATATCAATCCACAAATGTTTTAAAAAAAAATAATTTTACTTAGTTCATACTTCAACATAAACCCAAGTCTTCAGAGATTGAGACCAAAGGCAAACTATTTTCATGAATAAAATCTCAACAAATAAATAAAAGTATCTAATGTCAATGATTCAACGTGGGCAACAATCAACATCTAAAATTTCAACCAAGGAAACTATGTACAGAAAACAACATACCCTTAAAAGGATAAATATTAAATACAGTTAGATACTATACCAATAAAAGTACAGAAATGATGCACCTTGTCCAGCAACAGTTAAATTACAAGGTGCTTTCTGTCACATAAATCTGATGCCTATATAGAAAGCATGATAACTTTAAAAAAACATAAACTCTAACTTCCCTTACCTTGAATGGAGCTAAACGTTCTTAAAGGACTCTTGGTGGAAGAGAACCATGACCAAGAACAGCTTAATGAGCTGAAAACAAACGCACAAGCACGAAAAAGAACTTAGATTTGATAGAGATTAAGGTAGGACCAGAACTTAGGAGCTGAAAACAAAAGGAAGCAAGAGAAGGAATCAACTTACGTGGTAGAAAAATGTTTCAGCTATGGAAATCAAGGAACTTGTTCAAGCCCTAACAGAGCTTTCTGCTTCAGCATCAGAGACACAAAGAGGACTATTTTCTGTAAAAGTGGCAGAATGAAGGGTAAGTGACTGTGAGGGGGGTCTTGGGGGTCCAAAGTGTGCTGAACTTAGACCCTTAAATGGTTAGGTCCAACCCCTCTTTAGGACAGAGTTTAAAATAGAGAAAGGGGTCTCACACATTGAATTGTGGTAGATGAGAAAATATCCTGCATAACAAATATATTAGTTAATTATTCTATAAGTTTAATTTTTCCAGTACTAATAAACAAAATTATTCAATAAAATTTAAACTAAACTATACATTAATATATTTTACATCTTTTAAATATTTTTTTTAAAATTAAATTATAAAATTAATAAATATTTTAGGTTTTAATCGGGACACAATATTGAGATGTTTAACCAACTTTTAAGTGATGCCATCTAATCCGTTTAATGCATGTTGTTGACCCAAACATTTTTTTTTTCTAGTACATACTATATGTTTAAATAAATTAAATGGAATGTTCGAATTGTAATTCTGATATTTATATTTATTTATTTTTGTTCATTTAATTAAAAGTAAGATTATATTTCGTTTTTTTTTCATTTTTTTAAATCCATACGTTTTCTTAATTAAAAAAAAAAAAACTATTAAGTCTTCATCGTATAAGAGCATGGCATGAATAGTAAAATGGAACCAAATTTAAACTTTTTTTTTCTCTTTTTTTCCTTTATTTTGCCAAATAATTTAAATCTGCCAGCGAGGGAATAAAAGTCAAACGGGTATAGTTTTAAATCATACCAACCTTTTAAAAGACAGAGATCATCAAGACGAAGATATTTTGGGTATCCGTTTTACCCTAATTAATATTTATTTTTATATTTTGTTATTATAATTTATAGGTGAACAATAAACATAATGAGCCTTTTAAAATGATTAAAAATATTGAAAATAAAATATATTAAAAGTCATAATAAAATTATATAACCATATTTTTTATTTTTGTTGTCGCTGTCTTGAAATTTTGATTACAACCTTTGTAATCATTTTAGATAAAAAGTGAGTTGAAACATTCCTCAAAATAGTTTTTTCTTTTACAAATATAATAATAAATAATATATTGCTTTGTAAGTTTTAGCGTATCATAAATTATTTGTCGTAATGGGTAATCTAAACTTTTCTGGTGACACGACTCACAAATTATTTCTTCCTAAGTATATTAATATTATCTGAATATAAGATGTTATACAAATACATCTTGAAATTATACTACCTTAACGAGGTTCAACCCGTTTAACCTGTCAATTTGTAATGATCAAGTCAAATTCAAATTTTACTGATCTTTAAAAAGTGAGTTAAATTAGATAAGTTATTAAATCATCAATTTGATTCGTGATGAACTAAGCCGAGTCGCACCGGTTATCCGTTTTAACCCTCTAATATTAATCTTTAAATAGATTTCAATATTTAAAATATTAATGTTTAATTTTCGCGCTGATTTCTAGCCAAGCATACAAAAAATCTCGAATACCGACGAATAAGTTCCCAATAATGCTTCTCTAAACTCTGATCTCAGTGAAGGCGTTCGAGTATATTTACTTTCATAAAAACGTTTTCTTATTTTACTTTTAATCATAAAATTGCCACTTAATAAAACCTGCAAGAAGACCTCAAAAAAAGAAAAGAAAAATCTCAATTAAAGCCAACAGTGTCAGAGATTTGGTTGAGATCCAAAACACGAACAAACAACAAAAATGTCAGAATTTAAGATAGAACCAAACAAACCATATCATATAATTTCATATCACAGAACACACATAATTCTGCAGAATGATTATGCGACTGGTGCTAGTTAATAACATTTATGAATCCAACAACAAGAAGAAAGAGAAACAGAATCGGTTAATTAATAAGAACAGAGTCATCAAAGTGTGAGCGACATGAGAGTGTTGAAGGTGTCCTCGTTGAGTTGTTCTTCCTGTGTTGTCGGAGAAGTGTTGTTGTTAAGTGTTTGGAACATTAATCGGAAAGCTCGCCCCACCCTTGTGCCGCGAGCAAAGGTTGTTTCTCCGTTGAACAGAATCTGAGCCATTCTGAAGAAGAAGAACCTGGTTGAATAAACAGCTTCATCTGTGAACAGGCGCAGAGCCATAAAGAGTTTGAACGCGAGAGGACAAACGGTCCAAGCCACCACAGGGCCTATACTGTGTCGGGAAACTATGAAGTGGAACTTGGCCACAGCCACCATGTGCAACCCCATTCTTCATTCACCTTCGCATTTTGGGTAAAACCTGGTTTTTTCAATCAGACACTTTTTCGATGTCCCTTTGCATAAAAGTATGCAACTATGCTTTTGTGTATGTGAATATACAAGACCGAAGGTGGGTCTATTAACAAGACTTGGTACATTATGTGTCTATGGTCATTTCATTTCTAAAACTGCTTTATTTATTACTTTTAAATATCTCTTATTTTGAATAAATAGAAAAAATAATTTAAAATAGCTCTTTTAACTCTTTCATTACAATATTCAATCATAAATTAGATTGTTCAGAAAAAATCAAATATAGTTTTTGCTAGTAAAACATAATGTGGTAATAAATCTTTTCAATTTTTATAATACTTATTTTAAAATGTATCTGATAGTATTTTCTAATTGATTAACAGTGTAAATAAATTATGCTTAAACTCTGACTTTATAGTATCATTAAATGAGAATTGTTTTATGTAAAAAAAATATAAAAAAAATAGGGACGCGTAATAATGCGTTTTACTACTAGTTCGCTGGAAATTAATGCGTAGTGCATAAACGAATGGTAGGTTAACCCAATCATAGCCTTTAATAATAGAATTTTCAGTAATCAATTTAACTGCAATTATACAAAAAATAATTTTTATTTATTTTAAACTTTTACGCAATTTAGGATTACTTAAAAAAAAAAACATGCTAAATCATGAATACGTTATTTTTTATACATTTAATTTAAACAATTTACAAAGACGTGGTGTTAAATAGTATTGTTATATAATTTGTTTGGAGGCATGAAGTTTGTTGATTTCTAAATAAAAGTTATATTAGTTATTATTATAAACATTGATATATGCTGACACTTTAAAATTCACAATTAATTACTATCACATTAATAAAAATAAAATAATACAAGTCAAAAGCACCTTCACGTTTAATTTGTAAGATAAAATTATAGAATTATAACCTGGAGTTTTATAAATTAGGAGGGCATGGTGTATTGTTTGTATATTGCAATAATTCATTAACTTCAATAATCCATTTTACGTAATATGAAATAACACTGGTGTACACTATATAGTATACGTTATCCATACAAAATGGCATACGAGGTTTTATGTATGAAAAGTAGATTAAAGGTTTTGGAGTGCGTTGAGAAGGAGAAATTAGATCCTAGCGGGGTCACTGAAGAAATTTCCTCGAAGTTTCGTGGAGGCGAGTAATGACGAAATTTTGTTGTTTTGTTGTCACAGATAATATCGTGCCAAAGTGCTGATGGCGAATACATCGGAAAATCAGTTTTGTTTTTCCCTAAATATAAAAGCTATATATCTATTTATAAACGTCAATTTATTTATTATTTCAACGTTTAATATTAAGTTCATTCAAGAATCTTCAAAATCATATTATTTTAATTCATTTTTCATATATTCTTTTTCTCCAATGACTTTTAGCTTTTAACTTTAGATTTTATTGTATTTTATTCTTTTATCGGAATTTGACCTTAGATCTCGTAAATTGGGAAATCAATTGTAACCGTGGTGTCCGGTTACTGACTATTAAATTAACTTATGTAACATAAATATAAATATAGAGGGATTGAACCACTTGTTATCATGATGAGTAGGGTGCAGACTTTTATTATATTGTTTAAATTTAAAAATGTGTAGGGTTTGAATATCTCATTTCTTATAATAACATTCATATTTAATAAATATTATATATAGTTTAGGCCAATTACCGAGATGATTGGTAACCAGATGAATTTTTCAACTGAAACACAGAAACACAACTCTGTTCACTTCAAATTAATATTCATATTCAAAACTACAAATTTTAATATTCAATAAAATTCACAACGATTTATTTGTATATTTGACGAAGTGCTATGTAAAAAATTTAGAACCATTACAAAAAATCTCTCATTAACAACTAAGTAACAGAAAATCAGTAAACTGGATTGAATTTGGATTGTTAGGCAGCTGCACTCGACAATTAGTCAAGGGTCTTTTTTTCTGCACCTCCAAAATTTCTTCTACACCTCCAAACCTTCTTAAAATTTCTATAAAATCCTTTGACCATTTAACAAACTCTGCAAACACCACACCCCCAAAATTATGTAAACTTCCGGAAGTCAAAATATATGATTTCCGGAAGTCAAAATATATCATCGGAACGGAAGTCAAAATATATCATCGGAAGTCGACTTCCGAAAGTCAAAAATCATCACCGGAAGTCGACTTCCGAAAATAAAAAACCATCACCGGAAGTCAATTTCCGAAAATTATCACCGAAAGTCGACTTCCAAAAGTCAAAAATCATCACCGGAAGTCGACTTCCGAAAATCAAAAAAACATTACGGAAGTCAACTTCCATATATAAAAAAAATTATATATTTTATTTTATTTTATTTTTTAAAATACGTATACAAAATTATAAAATTTTTAAAGTTTTAAAAAAATACTTTAAAAAATAAAAAATAATAATAAAGAAAAATACTAAAAAATAAAATAGAAAAATAAAATTAAAAAATAATTTAAATTCAAATAATAAAACTTTAAATAATTAAAATATATATATATATATATATATATATATATATATATATATATATATATATATATATATATATATATAAACTAA
>Ga0214544_1002606_pt1 | contig 37836 bp, 15 predicted proteins | sample CNSS3metaG_FD_160074 | JGI IMG/M metagenome (GOLD analysis project Ga0214544, IMG submission 160074) | Root nodule microbial communities from cowpea collected in UCLA plant growth center, Los Angeles, California, USA - CNSS3 | ecosystem: Host-associated > Plants > Roots > Nodule | place: USA...
ATATATATATATATATATATATATATATATATATATATATATATATATATATATATATGTATATGTGGACAATGTGGCCTTCAATTTGTTGGGTCAACAATATATTCCCATTTTTAGCTATATCTCATGCATTTGACGGATTATTAATGGGAATTATTTATAAATATTGATTTGATTCTTAATTTGTATAATTTCAGATATACCGAGAAAAGGAGGATACCAGCACTCATAAAGTGGTATACAGTTCAGTCTCGGTTAAGGGTCCACTGCATGGTGTACCAGTGAACGAAAATTATCAACCTTTGGGAGTTATTGACCGAAAACGTCTTTCAGCAAGAAAGAACAGCACCACATATTGCTATGATTTTCCACTTGTACGTGCTATTTAATTTAATGAATTTAATTGAAATATAAGTGTTCCACTTTTTGTTATGACTGGATGACACAAGAAGTCAAACCATGTTTCCTGAAGAGATATAATTCTTGCAGGCATTTGAAACAGCTTTGGAACAGTCATGGGCAATCCAACAACCGGGATTTCAAAGAGCCAAAGATAAAAGTCTTCTAAAGGTAACAGAGCTTAAATTTGCAGAGAGAGAAGGTAGCTGGGGTTCTCCTCTTGTTCCTGTGGAGCGTTACCCTGGACTCAATGATGTTGGTATGGTAGCCTGGTTTATGGATATGCGTACCCCTGAGTTCCCATCTGGAAGAACAATATTGGTTGTTTCAAATGATGTGACCTTCAAGGCTGGTTCTTTTGGACCGAGAGAGGATGCTTTCTTCCGTGCAGTAACAGATCTTGCGTGTAAAAGAAAACTACCTTTAATTTATTTAGCAGCAAATTCTGGTGCCCGTTTAGGTGTAGCAGAGGAAGTCAAATCCTGTTTCAGAGTTGGTTGGTCTGAGGAATCTAGTCCTGAGCATGGCTTTCAGTATGTATATTTAACACCTGAGGACTATGCTCGGATTGGATCTTCAGTTATAGCACATGAATTAAAGCTTGAAAGTGGAGAAACCAGATGGGTTATTGATACCATTGTTGGCAAGGAGGATGGCCTTGGGGTTGAAAACTTGAGTGGCAGTGGGGCTATTGCTGGTGCCTATTCCAGGGCATACAAGGAAACTTTTACATTGACATATGTGACTGGTAGAACTGTTGGAATAGGTGCTTATCTTGCTAGACTTGGGATGAGATGCATACAGAGGCTTGATCAGCCCATAATTCTTACTGGTTTTTCAGCACTAAACAAACTTCTTGGTCGGGAAGTATACAGTTCTCACATGCAACTTGGTGGACCCAAAATCATGGCTACAAATGGAGTTGTTCATCTTACAGTTTCCGATGATCTTGAAGGCGTTTATTCTATTTTGAAGTGGCTTAGCTACATTCCTTCTCATATAGGTGGTGTGCTTCCCATTGTTAAGCCTCTTGATCCTCCAGAAAGGCCAGTGGAGTATTTACCAGAAAACTCGTGTGATCCTCGTGCTGCCATTTCTGGAACCCTGGATGGTAATGGAAGATGGCTGGGAGGCATCTTTGACAAGGACAGCTTTGTGGAGACACTGGAGGGATGGGCTAGAACAGTTGTTACAGGAAGGGCAAAGCTTGGAGGAATCCCTGTGGGAATTGTTGCTGTAGAAACACAGACAGTGATGCAAATAATACCTGCTGATCCTGGTCAGCTTGATTCTCATGAGAGGGTTGTTCCTCAAGCTGGGCAAGTCTGGTTTCCTGATTCTGCAACCAAAACAGCCCAAGCAATATTGGATTTCAATAGAGAAGAGCTCCCGCTTTTCATTCTCGCAAACTGGAGAGGCTTTTCAGGAGGGCAAAGGGACCTTTTTGAAGGAATTCTTCAGGCTGGTTCAACTATTGTGGAGAACCTTAGAACATACAACCAACCCATATTTGTGTACATCCCAATGATGGGGGAACTCCGAGGTGGTGCATGGGTGGTTGTTGACAGTCAAATAAATTCAGACCACATTGAAATGTATGCTGATCGAACAGCTAAAGGTAATGTCCTTGAGCCAGAAGGAATGATTGAGATAAAATTCAGAACAAGGGAATTGTTAGAGTGTATGGGTAGACTTGATCAACAGTTGATAACTCTGAAGGCAAAACTTCAGGAAGCAAAGAGTAACAGGGACCTTGCCGCCTTTGAATCCCTACAGCAGCAGATTAAATCCCGTGAGAAACAGCTTTTGCCTGTGTATACCCAGATAGCAACAAAGTTTGCTGAACTGCATGATACTTCCTTAAGAATGGCTGCCAAGGGTGTAATTAAAGAAGTTCTGGACTGGCGTAACTCCCGAGCTGTCTTCTACCAGAGACTTCACCGAAGAATTGGGGAGCAGTCACTGATCAACAGTGTGAGAGATGCTGCTGGTGACCATTTGTCACATGCATCTGCAATGAACTTGCTCAAAGAATGGTATTTGAGTTCTGATATTGCCAATGGTAGAGAAGATGCGTGGTTGGATGATGAAGCCTTCTTCAAATGGAAGAACAATCCTGCAAATTACGAGAATAAACTAAAGGAACTGCGTGTGCAGAAAGTGTTGCTTCAATTGACAAACATTGGTGACTCAGCTCTGGATTTGCAAGCTCTACCTCAGGGTCTTGCTGCCCTTTTAAGCAAGGTAAAGAACTTAGAACTTTTCATTTCATTAGCTATGTCGTTAATGTTTGTTTTTTTAAACTGTTTACGTTTATTACTTGGTTCATTATATCTTGGAAATTTTGGTGCAGTTGGAGCCATCGGGTCGTGGGAAGTTGACTGATGAACTTCGAAAGGTACTTGGTTAGAGGACCCTGTATGTGTCTTATAAATGTAAGGGATCCTCTTGATTCCCAAGGGAAAGAAGGCAGCAGCATATCCCTCATTACTGCAGGGATCCGTTGCTTCAAAGTGTAAATGACATTAGTCTTGGATTGATTATTAATTTATGCAGTTAGAGGATCAAAACCAGCATCGCCATGTTCCATCTATTTATATGCTGGTTAGTTAATTCTCTTCCTACATTTGAATAAAAATGTAATAACGTGTAACTTTTATTTCTATGCATAATAACAATTTTGGGTAGTCGATATATGCTTTCCATCAAGTTTCAAATCACCATTTACGGAAAATACTCATAAACCTATCAAGTTTTGTAACATCTGATTGATCCATACATTTATATTAGGGATTTAATGTTCTGATTTTTACAAAGTCGAAATTATGACAAAATGTTCAAGTTAAAGCTAAAATTATATAACCTTTCTACCATTACCCCCTTCAGAATTGTTAATTTTAAAGCACCATCAGTTCAAGTCTCTCATGACCAGTGGCCTAGTTCGTATGTTCTTTCTGGCTTCAAATAACAGTCGGTATAAATCAATTTTTGGAGCAATTTTCTTACTAATATCAACCCCTTTAATAATTAGTGTTCTTAATTTGACAACGTTTTCTGCTACTTACTCGTGATTTTAGCCAAAAGGGTGAAGAAAGGTATACAATCCCCTACTACTCCTCATTTTTCATGTTTGCATAATGTTATAATGGCAAATATTTTTGCATAAAACAATAAAATAACAAATAAAAGACCTCAAAATTAAAAGTCTTAAGCGAAGAACGAAAAACTTGGACATCAAATAGGACCTGGGCAAACAACTAAAGACCTCATAAAGACAATCATTTAATCGAAGAGCTTACCCACCCCTATTTGAGGGTTATACATCCTTCTGAAATTTGAGCATAATACGTGCTCGGAATATGGTCAAACTCAAGCATGAAGAAACACAAGGAACACACCGTGAATTGGGAACCAATCAGTTATAGGCCAATAGTGCCTTGGTGCGTATGCGTATATTCGACATAAATGATCTTTTTTTTAACTTAACATTGAAACTAAATGACTTTGGATACCGTGAAATTAAGAACTTCCTAAATTGCGTTTACGGATTACCTATTTGCAGTTACAACGTTGCATCATATTTTTGGACAGTTGATTTAAAAGTTCTACAACTCAATTTAAAAATCATCCCAACCAAACAAGGAGGGGTTCAAGTGATAATATATACCAGTACGAGAAACATACAACAAAACTGATCACCATGGCTTGAAATCCATGGGAAATGTACTGAGCCAGATTGAACTTGGCGTCCTATACATGAGTGAGAAATGTAAAGGAAACTAGCTAAAAATCACCACATACGTATTGCGAGTATTTCTACTTACCAATACAGAACTTGCCAAATATATTTGATAAAACCTCCTCCGATATATTTTCTCCACTTATCTGTCCAAGGGACAATGCAGCATCCCTCAAATCAATTGTCCAAAAATCCAGAGGCAGTTCCTCCTTTATTGATGATTGTAACCTTGCAAGTGCTTCCTTGGTCCGAACAAGTTGTTCACATTGTCTCTGAATAATCGTTATATCAGCAAACACAATCCAGATACAAGACCTCCCCCCCAAAGAAAAAAGAAGCTTATTTAACTACTCTTTTGTGAGTATGAGGGTGCATGTGCAAGAATGTTGTCATGTAACAGAAGATAAACACTTGAGAATTGCTTGGTTGGAGTGCAAATGGAATAGTAGAAAACAGAGAAGTCTTTGTTGAGTCCAGCAACATCGTTATTTACCATCAACCATTTTCTTCTTAGCTAAGCATAATTTTGACCATTACTTCTAGCTCAAATTTACCAAATAAAGATACATGGTCTATTCGTTCGTTCCTTCCCTTCCCATTCAAAAGGTTAAGAAAACTTTGAAGCTACTAATTTGTAAGAAAGATGGAAAGCCAAAATGATAGCTTACCTGATTGACAGTCCATCTGCGACCCCCAGCAGGAATGCCTTCAAGACCCACAATCTGTAATACCGCCCTCTCTAAGTCTAGTAATCCTTGACCAGTAACAGCACATGTAAACACATGTTTGCTGAAAATTTTATGACTCTGAAATCCTTTGTCCCATTCAGTCTCAGCACAAGGTTTACAATCTATCTTGTTGACCACAAGGATTACTGGGGTGGATGATCCAGTTGATTCCTGTCTTACAACAGAAAGATTAAGTAAAGATTGCAGACTAATATGAATATGCATCTTTTCTTTTCTCACAGCATGGCAGAAAATAATAACAGGTACCAAGCTTAATACTAAAAGAAAAATGAAAGGTGTAATACAATATTTATTATGTTTAAGAACATTATCTTGCAAGAATGTAATTTTTAGGGGTAACACTACAGGATCTAAATGGCCTTTCTGGAGACATGTAATTGATCCCACCTAGCCGAAAAAAGTCTTTTACCGTTCTTGACTAGAGGATACCAATGCATTTAAGGCAGCCAGGTGTCTGTATGCCAATTTATCATGTCATATCATATTAAGAATATGTTTGTGGTAACATATACAGTTTGATGCTTCCCAGTTAGCATAGATACCTTGATACCACATTCGATGCGACTATTTCTCCTTCAAATAAAATGTTTACGCTTCTATTTATATCAAAATAGTAATTAAATATAATGAAAAAAACGAGAAAGGAGGAAAAAAATTATATGGTCAAACCTTGGTGGATTGAATCCTTTGGAGAAGTTTGGTGTCTTCACATGTCCAACCTTCAACAGCACTCACAGTCATGATAATTAAATCAGCACCCCTAGCAACGGCTTCAGATCGCTCTACGCCTAGTAGGAGAATAGAAATATAATTTCAGTACGTCATGTGAAGTAATGATGTTAAGGTAAGTAGCAAAACACAAGACGCGAGCGAAAAAATATATCTAATCCAACTATATAGCTAAGTCAAATCAGGTAAAGTCTATAGCCGTATATCTATCTAATTTTCGCTAGATTTTACGAGTGTTTCATTTAAACTACACTTAAAGCAAGCAATTATTATTACAAAGCTTGTATAAAATTACTTTGAGCTGACTATATTTAATTTGTCCAAAAAAGAAATTCATTCAATAAAGTTTAAGATATTATAAAAAACTGAATCACTGCATGAAGCCAGTAAAAAACCTGGATTTAAACAAGTTGCAGACACCATAACATCACATTTGAAAGAAAACTTATCTGTCTATATTTCAGAGTCTACAATACATGATGCAAGAGAAAGACGATGATACAAAAACAAAGGAAAATTACACATATCCTGAACTCAAAGGAGAAAAGAAAGAAAGCCGCACCGATCTTTTCCACAATGTCATCAGTGTCCCTGATGCCTGCTGTATCAAGGAGGGTTATAGGAATACCACTGACACTGATGCTTGCTTCAATCACATCACGAGTGGTTCCAGCAATTTCAGTAACTATTGCCCTCTCACTCTGCATGCTACAAGAAGATCATGCTCAATAAGTAAAACAATCACAATGCTTTACACACACACACACACATACATACATACATATACATATATGTATTTTTTGTGTGTAGTTCTTCCACTTAAAGATAAATTATGGACTTGAGACGCAGATTAAGTACAAAAATACTACGTGAATGATTTCAGTTGGCCAACAGCAAAGTTGATATCTACATAAAAGATTCAACAATAAATATCAAATTTAAGTTTTCGAATAACCAAAATCACAATGACATACTTTGCTCCATGCATTCAGAAGGCTTGACTTGCCAACATTCGGGCGGCCAACAATAGCTATCTGAAAGAATTTCATATTATTAGGATAAAAAATAGGAACAGTCATCCTCATATTCACATAGACATAGAATGACAAATGCATGTTGTATCACAAAGTAATTCAAGCCTAATCACCTTTATAAAACCAGCTTGTAAAGTGAGGATTATCCCACTTATATAATTTGTTCATCTCTTCAAGTTTATGTAAAATTTCCAGCACACTTTTATGCCTAATATTGGACATCTCAAGCGTTGCAATAAATATTTTTGAGTGATCCAATGGCAGGTAACAAGATAGGTCTTATAAACCTCATTAAGATACGATTTGTTTCCATCAACTAAAAATAATGTCATGTAAGTGGAGATAATCCTTACTTTACAAATGGGTTGTGTAGGTTTGAGTTAGGTCAAAACCATTTCGTAAGAGAAGAGATAAACTTATGTACCTATTACAGCATACTATGCGCTGTGTTCCAAACCAAAAAAAAAATGTGAATACCGTAAGAATGTTATGAATACACCGTTTCAAACCATACCTGCAATCCAGACTGCAGAAGCTTGTCATAGTTTGCAGTCTCCAATGCATTCTCAACGTCTCGTGACATATCATGGATTTTATCCATAATCAGATTCAAATCCAGAGGCGGCATCTCATCATCGAAGTCTAAACGTGCTTCAATCTCAGTAAGCAACTCAATGCACTGACTCCTCAAAGATCGAACAAGAGAAGAAAAACCACCCTGTCATCAGACGCAACCAGCCAAGTCTTACACCAAACATGATGACGATGATACAGTAAAATACTGAAACAGCGTCGAGTTAAACATACCTGAATTCCTTGCAGTGCAGCATCTGCAGCCGCCACAGATTTGGCGGCGATTAATCTTGCAACATTTTCGGCTTGTGAGAGATCCAAACGACCGTTAAGAAAAGCGCGAAGAGTAAACTCGCCTAAAAGAAGCAGAGACATTAATAAGCAATTTGGATTTGGGTGTCGAGCGAGGGTTAAAAGAGCATTAAGTTTATTCAAAATAACAGAGACGCACCTGGTTGAGCAAGCGTTGCTCCGGCTTCCAAACAAGTCCTTAGAACGCGGCGCAGACACACTTCGCTCCCGTGACACTGAAGCTCCACCACATCTTCGCGCGTGTACGACCTCGGAGCCAGCATCGGCACCGCCAAGACCTCATCGATGACGTTGCCATCGGAGTCCAACACGACGCCGTATTCGACGACGTGGCTGGTGGGCCGCCACGAGTTCCGGGCGGGCCGGAACACCCGACCCGCAATAGACACTGCTCCAGGGCCCGAAAGCCGAACGATTCCAACGGCTGCAGGTGGCCCTCCCAACGAAGTTACGATGGCCGCAATTGTGGTCCCACTCCCAACAACCTCGTCGACACACTCTCCCGCTCCCAACCTTTCGTCTTTCTTCACCACTAACTTGTAACTGTCTGAGCCAGCACGGGATTTAACGGTTCTGGAGGTTTTGGAGGGAATAAGATAGTGCCACGTGACGCCACAACTCAAAAGCAATGCCATAGGAAGGCGCGGCGGTGGAGCGAAGGTGGCGCACGTGTTAATATGACGAAGCACAGTGCGGAGAGCAGCCATTGATCCAGTTTCGGCTTCTGTCTGGCTGAAGCTACTGTTTCTCTATCTATCTATCAATCGTTCTTTTCCGAAGAAGGGCCCATTTTATCTGTTCCTAACCTGTAACATGGGTTTTGGCCCATCACTCCCTTGAGGCCGACGAATATGTATGACATCTATTAAGACTATTTTTATTTTACTTCCTGCACCCCATAACTACTAATGCACCCTCATTTTTTAAACAATCTCTATTGCGTTATTAAAGCATTTTTCTTAAAAAGAAAACAATGGTTGTTCGATGGATCAACCTTTTAGGTTATTAGGTTGACGGGATAGTTTAACTTGCTAATGAAATATGGTATAAAAAGGCAATTTAAAAATTACCTATGATTTAAAAATAAAGGCACATTACTACACAACTTTGAAGGAATATATAATTGTCATTAAAAATATTCATATAATAATCTGTAGTAAGATATGTCAACTATTTTAGAATATACATACTAAAACATAATTAAGAAAAGTTGTGTGCTTTATCGTATACTATATTATGAAAAACATGGTGAAAAACTCAATGGAAAAATTAAGGCGAGGGAAAAATACAAGATAGGAATGTATTGAAGGTAGGGTTTATGTTTTGGTGCGCGAGAGGAAGGGAAAGTGCACTGTAAGATAGTTTCTCTATCTCTGAGCAGCACAAAGGGACCTTTAGAGATTGTGGTTTTCCTTAGTGTGTAGGTAGTTTTACTTAGTTATTTACGAGCACAAATTAGCTGAGATTATGCTAAGTAAGTTTCCTTTCACCATTTAATTTTTTTTTATCTCTTTTAAGCCTTTGAATTTTCAATGAAACACTATGGTTCAGTTTCAGTTCTAATTTACAGCTCATGAGTTTACTTGTTTAATTGTTGCTTGCATTTAGCTTTTAAATTCTAAATTAGTTTACATTCTTGTATTGCTTTTTAGTTTTAAAGTCAGTCTTGCATTTTTTTAGTTAGTGGGTTGAGCTCAGGTTTATAGTATGTACACACAAATAGGGGTGGGCATGGATTGGATTTTTAATGATCCAATCCACATCCATTTTATATCATGGATTAGATTTTTGATTCAAATCCATTTCTTTAGCAAAAGTAGTTTGGATTTTTTTAAAATCCAGATCCAAATATTTGGATAAAGATTTAAATCCAATCCAAATATTTAGATCAAGTTCAAATTCCAGAATCCATTTTTTATAAAATAAATTTAAATTGATTTTTTTAAAACTTGTGTCATTAAGGCCCAGATGACCCGGATGAGACCGACGACCCGGACGAGCCCGACAACCCAGAGGGGCCTGACGACCCGAACGGGCCGGACAACCCGGACGGGCCCGACAACACGAACAGGCTCAACAACGTGAACGGGTCGGGCGACCCGAATGGGCCCAATGAATCGGACAGACCCGTCTAAACAGTCGGGCCTAATCGGGTAGTCAGACACGTTCGAGTCGTGGGGCTCGTCTGGGTCGTCGGGTACGTCAACGTCGTCAGACCTGTCCGAGTTGTCGGGCCCATCCAGGTCGTCGATCATGTCCAGGTCGTCAAGCCCGTTTGGGTCGTCGGGCCCGTCCGGGTCGTAGGGCTCGTCCAAGACGTCGAGTCGATATGAGTCGTAGGGCACGTTCAGGTAGACGCGCCTGTTCGTGTCGTCGTGCCATCTGGGTCGTAAGGCCTGTGTAGGTCGTCAGGCCCGTCTGGGTCGTCGGGCCCATCTGGGTCGTTTGAGTCGTCAGGTCCGTTCGGATCGTCCGACCCATGGGTCGTTCGGCCCGTTCGTGTCGTCGTGCCCATTCGGGTCGTAAGGCCCGTGTAGGTCGTTAGACTCGTCTGGCCCGTTCGGGTCATCATGCCCGTCTGGGTCGCTAGGACCCGTCCAGGTCGTCCACCCCATCTGGGTCTTCGGGTCCGTTCGGGTTGTCGGGCCCGTCCGGGTCGTCGAGCCCGTCCGGGTCATCAGACCCGTCTGGGTCATTCGGGTCTTCGGGCCTGCCTGACCCATTCGGTTCTTCGAGCTCGCTTGAGTCATTTGGGTTATCGGGCCCGCTTGGCCCGTTCGGATCTTCGGGCCCACCTGCCCCGTTCGGTTCATCGGGCTCACTCAAATTTTTCTGATCGTTGGGCCCGATCGACTCGTTCAGTTTTTCAGGCTCGCCTAGTCCATTCATATCTTTAGGCCCGTCCAACCTCTTATGGTCGTTGGGCCTGCTCGATCCGTATAGGTCGTCGAGTAAGGCCCGTCCTAGTCTGAATTTAGCATAGTCCATCTCAACCTTTAGTCTAACCCAACTAAAAATTTAAATTGAAAATTTGGATTGAATTTTTTGGATTATCCATATTTAAAAATCTTGATTTATAAAATGGATATCCAATCCATAAAATATATAAAATGTAGATTAGATTGAAATCCAGATCCATTAAATGGATTTTAAATGGATTGGATTTTTAATAAAATGGATTATAAATGGATTAGATTGGAGCAAAAGTGGATTGGATCAAGAAAATTAGATTTTTTGCCCACCCCTACACACAAAGATCATTTAACAACCAACACTTATTGTTAACAAGAAAAACATATATGTCGAATCCAAATTAAAAGCATTGATCAAACCTTCTAGTTAGGCAACCCAAAAATTGTTTCCCACCATTCTTAACAGTTTTAGTCACTCTCAACATTGCAACCTCTCTATAGTGGCAAATTGGGGTTTCATTGAAGCCCCAAGACCAAGCATTAGGAGAAGAAATGATGTGATTTTGTGTCCCTCATGAACAAGATGAGCAAGGGTGATTGCGATTGCAAGACATTGTTCTGGGAAGGAGAAGACAACACTTCAACCAACACCTATTCACCAACAAACTTCCTCTAAGAAGGAGAAGAGAAGAAAGGACGAGACAAACAATGAAAGAAAGAATGATTAGGGAAAACTTGAAGCTTCTCCACTAGAAAGAAATAAATTCATACGTAAACCACCCATTGTCATGATACAGTTACAAATTTGGACACATATTCGTTATTGGTGACACATTAGCTCACTATTAGTTAACATAGTTTCTAGAAAACTACCGGCAATGACTTGATTATTGCACTTAAATATATTTGGGAACGAAATTGACACAAAAATAAAAACGGGGAATAAATTGACACATACCCACCAAAGTGGAGACCATCCGACCAATTAAGTCTAATAAATTTTAGGTTAAATTACTTTTTTGGTCCTTTTTTTTTGTCAAAAGAAGTTTCAAATTGGTCCTCCAGTATTTTTTTTTGTCTCAATCTGGTTCTTGTTCTTTTAAAAATAATTCAATTTGGTTATTTTCGTTAGTTTGACCAAATGGTGTTAAAGTTAATGTCACATGTCAATTTGTGTTTTTTTTAACTTTTATTATTTTTTATACATGTCACTTCATATTTGTGCCATGTGTCAAAAAGTTTCAATTTAGTCCTTATTTTTGTAAAAATAGAGCAATATTGTTCTTCCTTAAATTGAGACTCAATATACTTTTTGTATAAGTCTTATGGTGATAATCTTATGGTGATATTTAGGACAACTGATATGGGTAAATTGATATGGGGTTAATACTTGAATCTTGATAATTTTGCTATTCAACTTATTAATTTTAATTTGTTCATCAAATTTTTGGTTGCATGATTTATGTTTCGCTTTACGTTGAGATCTAATAATCACATTCAAACTCTAACTAACATAATTTCAAATATGTATTTCATTTAGATTTTAAAGTTAATTTAAAAATATTTCTAGAAATATTTATAAAAAATGTTAATTTTAGTAAGAATATCACCATAAGATTTACACAAAAAGTAGATTGAGTATAATATTATTTAAGTTTTACAAAAAATTAAACTAAATTGAAACTAAAAACAAATATAAGAACCAAACTGAAACTTTTTGACATGTGGCACACCTATGAAATGACATGTGTAAAAAAAATTAAAAAATTTAAAAAAAAAAATCACAAATGGACACGTGACATTAACTTTAACACCATTTGGTCAAACTAACAAATAAGATCAAATTGAATCATTTTAAAAAAAATCAAGACCAAATTAAGAAAAAAAACCTAGAGAACCAATTTAAAACTTTTTAATAAAAACAAAGACAAAAAAAAAAGTAATTTAACATAAATTTTAATACATTTTAAAATGTATCATTTGTTATTAATTAAAACTGATTGAATATCATACAATTTCGTAATTCTTTTATTTGCTGAGTTCCATTTGTAATTTTTAATAAATTTATTTAATAATAAAACTGTTTCATTTTATAAAATTTTAATATTATATTAAAGAATATAATACCACTTTAATACATTGATGTTTTGACAGACAATCGACCAATATATATATATATATATATATATATATATATATATATATATATATAATTATTTTATTTTATTTTTTTAACATATCATTGTCACATTTATTTTTATTCTTATTTATTTTCTATTTTTCTCTTCCTCTACCTAAATCCACATGTGGGCATAGTATATATTTTTTTAATACTCTTTTGGTCCCGTGCTAACTATACATTTTTACTTTAGAAAAAAATCAATTTGACTAATGATTTTGTTTTTTAATATTTAAGAAATTAGTTTTGTATCGTTAATTCATTCTCAAATTAATTACTTCATATGTTTTAAAAAAATATGTATGATTGGAGTGTGAAATATTTTAGTAAAATTGTTAGAATATATATTAATCAGCAAATGAAAAAGAAACGGCACAACAAGCTAGGATTGTCTTCTGTTTGTCCTTTCTCTTATTTAAAAGATTATTTCAAATATAAGTTCCCAAGAGTTGTTATAAGGATCTCAAACTATCATTGTGTTTGTTTATTTCCATACTTAGTGTTTTAATTGACTATTTTTTATTTATATTAAATTGAATTTAATAATTATAAAATTATAAAAATGAGAAAAAATCATATCTACCAAATTTAATTACTCATTATAAATTTAAAAATAGAATAAAATTACATATTAAATATTTATTTTATAAATTTTAATTATATAAAATAAATCCGTAGATTTAAGTTCTAACTAGTTAAGGCAACTAAAGGCTTCCTCTACTTTTTATATTGGAATCTGACGCTTGCATACTTTCTTTCGAGAAAGTGAAAAACTTTTTACAATCTCTGCTTGTATGAATCTGGCTTTGTTTCGTCTCTTCATTCATGCAAGAGCCAAACCTGTTGCATCTGTCAGTACGTAATAAAAAGAAAGAAAAAGAAAAAGAAAATCCATCTGCTCCATTTATTTGATTTATCTATTCTTCTAATTCTTTTAGTGGCTCAATGAGAGAGGAAGGGATGATGAACAACTACTTCCCTTCTGAAAATGAGACCATAAATAAAATATTAACTTTAATCTACACACTTTTGGATAAGGATCCTAGAACCAGCACTAACTATGGCAGAATTTCTTCCACTGTACCTTTTTCTATCTAATCCTTTACTACCCCAACTAATACACTGAAAATTTGTGGTCTCACAACAATATTTGATCTTTTTCAAGGGTCCTCAACCACCTTTGGAGAACAATATGCAACAGCCTCTGCAACGGTGAGGAAGATCTTGTCCTCTCCTATTGTGTTTGCAAAATTGGATGCGTAAAGCTTGTCTGTCACTACTGGACCAGGATTTGCCAGAACAAGCTTGCATAAGAGGAAGAACAACTTGCGGTAAGTTACATAATATATCATTTTCTAATCACTCATGCATACAATATTATGAGCATATTATTCTTGGCCACAAGTTAATTAGTTACCTCAATTCCTCTCATTTCAAGGCTTTTGTGTAACTCTTGGAAGGCTTGGATGCCACTTGTGTCGATATCAGTAACGGCTGCATCATGAACACGAAACTCAATAAATAATAAAAATTTAACAAGACGAAAATGAAGGTTTTACTCCGGGAATTTGTAAGGGGAATAACGAATTAAGGATTAAAATAAAGACTCTCACGTGACATTTCAACTATCAAAAACTGGATTTTTGTGGGGTATTCTCCTTTCACTTTTTCTTCTTCATCCATCAGCCATCTTAATGTCCTGCAAAAGGGTAATTATTAGGCGACATGAATATGCTAAATTGAAAACCAGTTTCATAAAATTACGTTATATTCCTCTTTCTTTATCAGTGTAAGATATATCGGATAGAGACTGGGTATTTTTTCATGAGTAACACTGTTAGTATTTTTACATCCACATCTAAATTTTGTAGTATGGTACGTATGGGTGTTCCTTATGTTTTGAATCATATATCTGTTCTTAATCCTTAGGAATTTAGATTACTGCCAAAAAGCTTTTTTCAATTAAATTAGTGTACAGATTGGATTGTTTCACTTCAGTTCATTCAAAAGAGTAAAATATCGTAAACGAATAAACAAAGGAGGAACAAGGCTTTACCTTTCTTTGACATAATTGGAGTTGGAAAAATATACTGCAGAATCAACTCTTACAATCAGTACACCTGGAACCTTACTAGCTTCTGGATATTGTTGGATGTTTCTATAGACATTAGTCCTAGGAATCTTCCCCAGAATTGCGGTTCGGGGTCTTGTTACTTGTAGTAGGATCTTTGCAAAGGATATCGAGACCTGCCATAGAATGTAGCAATATAACATATACGAAATAAACAAGATTAGTCAGAAATTACTTTGACCTTTTGGAGCATAAGATAAGCATTGATTATAGTACTTACAGCAATTAGAAGTCCTATCTCAACCGAGACAAAAACAACCCCAAAGAATGCACCCATGCAAGCGACAAAGTCAAACTTATCTATCTTCCAAATCAAAATTGCTGCCTCATAGTCTATGAGGTTGATGACAGCAGAAATGATGATGGCAGAAAGAATGGCATTTGGAGTGTACTTAAAAAGTGGAGTGATGAATTCCAGGGTTAAGAACACAACTACTGACATCACAATGTTAGAGACTGCAGTTTGGCAGCCAGCCATGAAATTTACAGCTGAACGAGAGAAAGAACCTGAAGGTAACAAAAGTATAGATCAGGGGCTACAAAACTTTATAAATCACTAGACCACAAGATAAATATATAGTTTCAAATCCTCTTTATGTACAGGTAGACATTAAACTCTATAGGAATAGATCCAACTTTATCTGCTTAGTATTTTGTTTTTTCCATTTTTGTTTGATATTTTAAAGCTAAAAGTATATATTTATGAAACATGACCTCCTGTTTCATATTTCTTAAACTTGCAATTTTTATGACAATAGTAGCTAGATTCATAAACCTTGTCTACGAGCTTACCAGTTGCCACATAACAGGAAGTCATCGAACCAACAACATTCATTGCTCCTAGTGCAACCATTTCTTTGTTTCCATCCAGTTGATAGTCCTTCATAGATGCAAATGTTCTTCCAATTGCCGAGGCTTCCTGGCCATCGAAATGTAATGGTTTAATTAGAACTACAGGAGTAAAAAGGACAACTCTTCAAGAGAGGTATTGGTGTCAAAGTTACTCACAGTCAATGCTATCAAGCCTGCCACGATGCCAATTTTAAAACCTTTTCCAAGATTTTCTCCTGTTAAATAAAGATCTTTAACAGATGATGGATTGATTCCTTTTTCTATTTTTCTCACCTTCACATATCAATGGACAAAAACTTCAGTTTTGATGTAACTAATATTATGACACTCTTGCCATCAGTTGTTCCTAAAATACGTTATCAGTCTTTTGATGAGAATGAACATATACTTACAATTTCTACTCCTTGCTTATCTGCACGGGTTATGAATACAAAAAAAGTGGACAAAATAACGGATATCAATGGAGCAATTGCTGGCAGCCAGAATAGTGTCTTGTTTTTCTTTCCCTGGCGCACATAATATGAATGAATGAGAAAACAATGTACGAAATCCTAATTAGGGAATAGTAGCAAAATGCATAAAGGGGTGGTATAATGTCTTACAATGTATTTGGTGACCAGAAGAAAACTCAAAAAGCTAACTCCAATGACTATAGTTTGCCAGTTCCACTACAAGATAAAGTGTTATAAATTATTAGTCAATTTTGTGTTCAACACACAGATAACAGTAACACTAAAAGTTGGCTATCTAAATTTAGGCACGGACTTGTTCAGATTAGGATTCCTGTAATTAATAATTTGCATGTATATTAAGAGAGAGAAGGAGAGTATACTCCATGATGGGCTGTATGGATTACTGAATGCAGCACAGAGACAATATCAGTTTTCGTTGTGAACATTTTAGATTTAATGCCAAGAAAACCTTTGAGCTGTTGAAGGGAAATAGTGATGGCAGCACCCCCCATAAAACCGACAATAGCAGCATGGGATAGAAAGTCGATCAAGAATCCTAACCTGGTTGAATAAGTAAATAAATAAGGCAACAATAATATTATATGGTGTGATGTTAAACAGTGTAACATTAGTTGTAACTGGTAGCAGTTGCACAAGACATAAACTTCAGTGGTTGAAATGTCCAAATGCAAAATCCATATATTGGGTGGTAGTGTTGTCATACCTAAGAACACCAAGCGTTGCTTGAGTAATTCCAGCAAAAAAAGTGGCTGTAAAAGCAAGTCGCTGATATTCTTCCGCATTTTTAATAGGATCAATCTCATTACTAAGTAGGGTCCCCAACAAGAGAGAAACCACTGCTACAGGTCCTATAGCAATATCACGAGAGCTACCCATGACAGCATAGATCAATGGTGGAACAAAACTTGAGTCTGTAAACGAGTAGAAAGAAAAAATGCAAAAAGAATCAGTCTAACGTACAAATAAAAAAATTGAGCTGCTGGTGAGAGGCAAATAGAGTCTTACACAGCCCATACTGTGGAGCCAAATGTGCAAGCTTGGCGTATCCAATATCCTGTTTTTCAGCCAAGCATTAGAAGTTAGAACCGTGAAAAATGGGGAATGCATCATGAATTATTCTCATAGCCTTCAAAACTTGAAATCCACGGTAAAGCAAACATAAGTACCTGAGGAATGCAAAGACTCGCAATAGTGAGACCAGATATTAAATCCCCTCTAAATTTTTTAAGGTTGTAACTTCTTCCCCACTTAAGTATTGGAAATATGGCCTCAATACCGAGGATGAACTTCTTTGATTTAGATTGATCTTTGAAGGGTCTTAGAGGATCATCAGCAAAGAATGTTTCTTTTATGGTGTCTTGGAATTCCTTGAAGAGGTTCTGTCTCGGAGGAACTGCCACTTTGTGGACTTGTGGTACCTGACCATGTGAAGAAGACGACATACTTCTCAGATCGATCTCTTTGGTTTCAAGACTCTGATCACCAGAACGGCCCATTGAAGATCTCAGCCTGGACCTTCAGTCTGTAATACAGGGAAAAGTCATAACCAGAAATACTGGGAAAAAATAAGGACATCAAGGAGTGTGATTAGCAATCACTAAATATGGTTTATACTGCATGCAATAATGAAGTCTACCATGTTGCTTAAAGCTCTAATATATAGTCCAATAATGAAGATAATCAGGCACCTACTATGGAATTTTAGATGTTGATTTGTGACTGATATATCCTACTAAGTATGAGAAAATTTTGAAATGCTTACTAACCTGAATAGAAGGCGAGGGGATACGTGATAGAAGATTTGAATGGTCACTGGTTGAAGCTGTAATGCCTTCTTAAACGGGTAAGGTTTGGATTATGACCTCAAAGACTTAATCTTTCAGGTCAATGTTCTCAAGCTGAGATTGGAAAACAACACCATATAATGTGTGAACCGGATCGCATGAATACTTGTCAAAATCCTGCATTACAAAACAATGCTTAATATTCAATCCTGACCAAACTACCCAGGAATTAATTCACCCAAGTCACACTGTCTTCTTCTAGCAAGTATCTATCGTAACTTCAGAGGAATGACGGAGAATACGATAAGTATTGTACGTTTTGGGAACAAACTTAGTACATCTAGAAGTTAATAAAATCACATTACAACTTGCAATTTCTAAGTGCTTTTATAAAAATTCACGAAGTCAATAAAGTTCAAATAAAGAAAAAGACAGAGAAGTTAAACATGTCAATGGCAACCATCCATTGGAAGTACTAATTCTTGGGAGTGGAATTGTTAGCCGATTTATTAAGTCAAATCTCAAGACTAATTTGATCAAAAACAAAGATTTCGCAGATTTTATGATGACTACCAACATGTCTAGTGTAAGCTAAAGATAATCAGAGAATACAGTTCACATTAAGGAAGACCGATGGCAAAAATTTGTATCCAGTATATAAGTAAATGGTCTTCGTTTGCACCTCTTCACAAGCACCAGCACAAGCACGAATGAACTCACGCACAAGTCCCTCTCACTTTACAAACCATAGGTACAAAATTCTCAATTATCATCCTTTTTAATTCCTGAACAATTAAAAACACGTAACTCTCAGACAAGATTAGAAAGGAATCAAATTCTTAAACCTCAATAAAAATTGAAAAAAAACCGTAAAGTCACTCCAAACGGAAATAAACAACATTCAAAAAGTCCAAAGTCCAAACCGTGTTTTGACTGTCCCACAGAGTCACAATAATTGAATCTCAATAAATCGCTTCCTAATGTGAAAACCAATAATAATTATTACATCCAAATCAAATTAAATGCAGATCCATAATTTACATCCATGTAGTTATATATCCATGATATGCATTCTACAAATACTGATATCTAATAGCATTATCAGAATTTACTTGATTTCACTTATGTGGCTGCAGTGTATGACAGTAAAGAACATGACAGCATAATTTATTCAGAACCAGACAACCAAAATGTGGACTTTTCCAACTCTCAGCCCTTTATGATTTCTGAACCACCAAGTGTTATTCCAAAATCGTTTGGAGAAAGAATAAAGTCTAAAATAGACTCCCAATAAACACATCCTTCCTTGGCTTCTCATGCAAGCCATTGCCAGTGGAGGATTCCAATTACACTAACACCAAAAGTATTCTTTTTTCTTCACAAACTCACTTTAACCCTTCCCATGTCAGAATTCGTCTAAAGCAAAAAAAAGAAATTACAAAGACAGAAGGACCTGCAACACACGGAAGTGAAAAAAAAGAAAAGAAACACTAACTAACAAACAGACAGTTTTTTACATGCTACTATATATACATATATGCATATGCATATCTCAGGAGGGAATTAATAACCAGAAATTAAAAGAGTAAACTAAACAGGTTGGGCTTCCACTCCCCACGTACCATTACCATCGGTTTTCCTTTCCTTCTCACATGTCTCTCTGAAAAGACTGCACTTCTACTTTTGATCGTAAAAGCAAGAGCAGACAAAGTGACAAACGCAGCAGGACTTGGGAACGGAGCAGTTACATTAAAGAAAAAAAACCAACAGAACCAGGCACAGTCAGCGAATAGTTTCTCCTTAAACATGTTGTGTTACAAAAGGACTTTGTTACTAAATTTATTTAAGGAAAATAAATAACCCCAATCACTGTCCAGGTTCAATGAATCATCCGGGTTCAGTTCCAGGTGTATTAACTCTTGAATAACCTACAACAAGGTTTGGTTAACAATCGTGAACCTCGGAGGACAAACCCTATTTGGTCGCCGATAAAAAATGTGTATCCAAACGTCCGACAGCAAGAGAGAACAGAAAAGAAGATCCCAACAAAAAAAAACGAAAAGGTTAAAGCTTGATAATGTCCCCACGATACCTTTCCATGGAAGAAAGAGCGCACTTGGTTTACAAAGCTTATTTTAATATGAAGTACAATTTATTATTAATTCTAATGATTACCGTATTAATCCTTGCATGGTTCGTTGCCGTGGTTGGAGTCTCACATTTTATATTTCTAAAATAAATAAATAAATATTAAAAATTTGACACTTCGAACACAAACAAGATGGAGTAGTAATCACTCTATAAAAAATTTTGTAACTTGCAACTTTGGAAGTGTGATTGAAAATTTAGGGGTAGGAAATTTAGGCTAGCTGTGTTTTTTTTTTTTTTAATTAATTTATTTATTTATGAAAAGTGAGTGGGACAATCTTGTTTTTGCATTGTGTTGTGTTGGGCTTGGGGAGGGACCCCACGTTTATGTAATATGGTTTGAAATTTAACGAAGGACGACATAGCGTCCACATTCAAAGTTGGCATGTGGTGACGATGCTCTTGCTGGCATCTCAATATTCAAAGTTTGAAAAAACTCTTCCTTCGTTTCTTTCCAAAGCATGCAACTTTTTAACTTTCACTCCGTGATATTAAATAAAATTTAAACAGTTGTCTTATTTTTACTTTTACAAGAAATTGTTATCATACTTAATAGATAGATTCTGCTCAACTCTACAAATTAGAATATTGTGTATATTTATTTAATTATAGAAGCAGTATTTCTATTGTGTATTAGTCAACTCTACATATTTCATTATAGAATATTGTGTAACATTTTGTGGTTTTTTCCGCTACAATTTTTTTAAATAAAAATCAATTTTAGAGATAAAAGATGATCGGTAGTAACTAATTTATAAACTAAATATCATTTATTATTATTATGATGAATAAAAAATTATAATTAATTTGTGAATTAGATTTTAAATTGATCCCTGATATTATTTGTTCAAGGGTTTGGTTATTAAATAAATTGATGTCTAAATTGATCATTAATTAATATTAGTGACCAATTTTTTTAGTCATCAAAATATTGGTAGTTAATGTTAATGACTAATTTAGAAATTAATTAAAATATTAATTATAATTTTTTATTCATAATAGAAATTATTTTAGTTACCAATAAGTTTTAGTTTATAAATTGATACATAAAATAATTATTTTTTGTCATTAAACTTAGTTATTATTTAAGAATTTTATTGTAATATATATTTTATTTATATTATTTATATAAATATCATGTTTCTATAATTAAAAGGTATGTTATTCTTAATTTTTTATTTTGTGATTCTTTCACTTATTATAAAATTTGATTGATTTAAAATTTTAATTCTAAAACAATTATTATATTGGTGTATATTTGACTTTAGTTAGGATTTGTTGATTCATCATCGTTCCATTGATTATAGAAGCAGTAATAACGGAAATTGTTGATTGTGTCATTTCTTTGAATAAGGTTGTGGGTCTTGAAAAAAAGTCAGATATAATACCTTCGTTTTTGAGCTTGATCAAAGACATTAATATCCGAGTAGAAAAAAAAATCTTATGGTTAAGATTATAAGAGATTTATAAAATCAAAAATCATGAAGTCGTAATAAGAATAGTAGATTTTACCTTCTATAATAAAATGACAAATTACTAAAATAAAATTAATTCCTCTGTTAATAATTCACCAAACATAAGTTTATGAAATTAATCACTTTGTGAATTCTTTAGAATTCTAACTATAAGAGTTTTAAGAGTGTATCAGAAAAAAAAATACATTTTATTTTAATTGATTGGAATTAGTAAAAATGTTGTAGAAAGAACACCTTTTATTTTTAATTAGATTTTATTTTAATTGAAATTTATTAAAATATACGAATGTTAGGTGATGTTGCAACTAACAAACTAATGAGGTAAAATTTTAATTATATTATATTTTACTAGGTTAAACACGAAAAAAATAAATTTTAATTAGATGATATTATGACTGATAATACAAATAATAATGATTTTTTTATTGCATTAAATTTCAATTATGTTTAGGTTTTCTTTAAACGAAATATATTCACCTAAAGACGTGAACAACTGGTGCAGTAAAAACTAATAATTTATACAATTCTATTAATCTTATTATATTACAATTATATGTAAAATCTAATTCAAAATATTATATAAATAGTAAAATTTTAAGATTTTATAATTTAAATCTCTATTTTAATTAACTACTACAATAATATGTGTTTAATCAACTAAATATACTAACTAGAGCTGTCGAAACGGGTAATCCGGCCCGACTTGACCCGACCCACCACGGGTTAATGATTTAGTAAGTCAATCCAGCCCGACCCACTTTTTAGCGAGCCAAAAAATTTCGAACCCGGTCCGGCTCACCACGGGTTGGCGGGTTAAACGGGTTGGCTCACGGGTTTACTTAATTAAAAAAGATTTTTTTTTCCAGTCAAAACTAAATTGTAATTCTAATTAAAATTTAAATAAAATTTAATACAATCAAAGTACAAACCAAAATAAAAACAAATACAAATCATTTATGTGTTGGATAAAAAAACAACATAACATGACCCAAATGTAAAGCCCAACTTAATAAAAAAATATATAAAAACACTTGTGTGACCCTTTTATCTGAGGTCTGAGGGTTGGTGACCCAACCCGGCTCACCACGGATTCAATCCGGATGAGCCAAATTTTAAATGAGTCGGGTCAAAAATTAACCCATATTAAAATTTATAAAAAAATTTCAACAAAACCCAATCCAAACCCGTAGTAAGCCAGATTGGCTCACGGATTTCAACCTTTTTTACCGCTCTAATACTAACCAACTCTTGGTCATTGATTATACTTAAAATGTTTTATTTAGTTAGAGAATACTGTGTTTATAACAGGTTAACAACACCTTTTTCATGCGTGCCAGATGTTATAATTTCATTCGACAAAGATATTTTTTTTAATATAGGCAATGACAATGATTTCCTTCTTCGATATATTTCATAACTTTTTTGTTTTTATCAACGTCATAAACTGTCTGTCTCCCTTACTTCTTTTGCCACTTTAGAAATACTTGCCTTTGCGTCTTTGCTTCTCATCGTAGTTTTTTTATCCTTTATTCTTTATTTTTGTCGTTTGTTATATTCTTTCTTCTCTTTAGCTTTTTGATTCATTCTTGCTACTTTCATTTTGTTCTGCGTCTTTGATTAGTACTTGTGATGGATTATAACAATCTATATCTTTAGGGTAGGTTAAAAATCACAGAAGAAACTTCCATTTACACTTTCGTGAAGAAGTTAAGGCCTTTTATCAAGCCCTCAATATAATTGAGGTGGAAACAAAATGTAGTGGTTGGAGTTTTTCGTCTAGAAGAACATGTTTGTAGAAATTCCTAAAATGATGGTCCTTTTTTCTTTTTGTATGATATTGCGTTTTGCTAAGTTGGGGTTGCTATTTTCTCCTAACCCTTTTGAATGTTGATGAATGTGGTATAATAAGGTCCTCACAATCTCAGTGGATGCTTATATTTTAAGATTAAATATGTTTTTTATCTCTTAATTTTTAGTGAAAATTGGATTTAGTCTCTTTTTAAAATCTTGGTCTAATTTAATCCTCTAACTTTAAAAATGTTTGGATTCAGTCATTTTAACCGATTGTTTAAAGTTTATTTAACGTTTTAAATGTATTTCATGGTAGCAGTTGAGTTGTTTACCCCACTTGACATATTTCCGCTTTAATGTTAACTAAAAAACTGTCTTGAAACACGGTTGAAACGTTAAATAAATTTAACAAAATTTTGTTAAAAGGATTAAATCCAAACATTTATAAAGTTGGAGGACTAAATTGAGTCAAAATTTCGGAAAGAAACTAATTCTAATTTTCACTAAAAGTTAAGAGACAAAAAACATGTTTAACTCTATATTTTATTATATTAATATATATATATATATATATATATATATATTACTTTTATTTATCATAAACGATTATTCTCTAAAACTCCATTATTTTTAAACTTTTTTTTTTATTTTATTTTTGAGACAATTATTCGTTCTTTTCTCCTTCAAATATTGACAATTAGAAGATGATAAAGATTAGGCCAATTGCGATATCTTCGATAAAGATACATTGATAACTTTATTCGATCAAAATTTTGATATCTTTCATTTTTTCCTCAAATCTCAATGTTTTTTATTTTTATTGCATGAGTGAGGTTATATGATTGTATGCGAAATTTAATTTAATAGAAAAGACAAATCTTTATTAGTTTTGGGTTATAAATGGTATACTAAGTTGTGAAATTAGTTTTTCTGAGTAAGTTAGAGCATTCATAACCCTCTCCTTCAAAACAATTTTTTGAAAGCAAAGGATTTGAAGTTAAGGAAGGTAACTTGACATATTTTGATGAATTGAGATTTTAAGAGAGAATGTGTTGAAATGTAAGTTAAACCCACCATTGTTAAACATGAGGATTGTTATAAAATAATCATAGTAGATTATATTGCAAAATATACTAGGCGGTTGGTTGCAAGGTTAGTTGCAGTTTTGGTATTCCTTTCTCACGTTGTCTGATTTACGGAAGCAATGCAAAACTTTCTCTCCACACTAGTTGCTTCGTTTTGAACATTATATGATAATTAATATTATTATGTTTTTATATTCAATTGTTATTTTATTTTTTTGATTTTACTTGATATTCAGGTTTTATTTAATAAAAGAGAAAAAAAATAAATACGTGGATTATATTTTGTAAATAAGTAAAAATTTCATATATTTGAGAAGATTACAACTAATGAGTATAATATTGAATAATCAAATATTATCAAAAAGATCAAATATCACAAAGTTAGTTATTCAAATTATAAATCAAAATAATTTAAGAGTAATTCAAAGATATAGAATCTCAAAAGATTAAAAGATATATATAAAGGATTATCTCTTACAATTTATTCAAGTACCAAACCAAGTCCAAGTCCAATTATGAAAGTCTATGAATAAAGGACCTATCATACGTAATTAATATCTCTACACTTGAACTTAGAATGACACTCTGAAGGCCGGAAACATTCAATTTCATATCAGTCTTGTGTTCAATATGTCTAGGAGTAGCTAACTCTCTCATTCACGGGAGTTGGGTGTAAAATATTCTTAATTCTCTGTAAATTCTTCATTCAATATAATATGTTTCCACAATCTCTTATGTTTTTATTCTTGTTTTAATTGCATAGTTTATGAATTTTTCACATGCGAGAGTCCATATCGATCTGAAAGATAGTTTGGAAACCCAGATTATAAGCTTTAATTGCATGTTCTAGATATTATGCATATGTGGGAGTACGGCTGATCCGAAAGATAGTTTGGGAAACCTGAGTAGGGTAGAACAACTATTAAATTCACATGCTAGACATAGATGTGGTTAGTAGTCACTCTTAAGAATCATAAGGAAGGGAAATAACATATTATTATCCCAAGAACAATACATCAAGAAACTTCTTAGGAAGTTTGGGTATTATGATTTCAAACCCGTGAGTACACCTTATGATGCTAACTCTAAATTAATGAAAAATAAAGGAGAATTTATTTCTGAACCTCAGTATGCCCAGATAATTGAGACTTACTACACTTAATGAGCTTTTCTATACATGATATTGCTTATGTAATAGGTATATTGAGTAGGTACACTCAATGTCCTAATCAAGAACATTAGGATGCACTTGCAAGACTTGTGAGATACTTAAAAGGTTCAATGAATTATGTCATTGAATATAGTGGATTTCTCGTTGTATTAGAAGGGTACAATCGCAGATTCAGATGAGACAAAATCTACTATGGTTATGTATTCACACTTGGGGGTGATGCGATTACATGAAGATCAATCAGGCAGTTGCTCTCGAAATGGCTGGTAGTGAGACCGAGTGGTTGAAAAACTTCTTAACAAACATTCCTCTAAGAATGAAACCAACCCCATCTATGTTTGTACATTGTGATTGTGAATCGACAATAGCTATAACTTAAACAAGAACTATAATAGAAAGAATAGACATATATAGTTGAGACATAATTTGGTGAAACAACTGAGAGTGGAACTATTTTCATTGATTATCTGAAGTCAGAACAAAATCTAGCAAATCCTTTGACAAAACCATTGGGAAGAAATATGATTTTTGAAACATCAAGGGGAATGAGAGTTAAGCCACTTGCAAACAAAGAAGTGGTGGTAACACAACCTTTGTAATTGGAGACGCCATAAATAAAGTTCATATAGGTAAAAATAAGTCACTTGTTAATTATGATAGCACTAAATTAATTTTAAATCAATTATGTTCATTCCTATGGTGTGTGAAAGTGCTAAAGACTACATTATTGGGAGGTTAAACTTTGTAATTAAAAAATTTTATGTGGTGTAAGAATTTTAGTTTAAAACAAAGTTTTTAATGATTTTCATATCCCTTGCAAGTAGTGTATGATTTGCAGCATGCACTTGATGAAATCACTTATATGAGTGTGGAATGAGGTCACTTGTACGAGATCTTGGCATGATATCTAGAGCATGCATATCGAACACGCGCATGGCCTAGCAAGTGCAACACAACATTAACAACAAGAATTGTGGGGGTGTACTGGGATTCATAAATCGCTAACACACATTAAGTGTTTTTGGTTCATATAACTTGTTATATCAGCTACACAATTAAATTTTTCAATCTAGGACCGATTCATATAGCTTGTTATGCGAGCATTGATGCATTACATCTTATGTGACACCCATGGTTTTTCTTTCTTTCTTTCTTTCTATATTTTGCAGTTAAACATTGTGTGAGAATTTGATAATAATTTTGATTAGATTGTTGATTCACAATATGGGTAGAATTAAATGTGAAAATATTTCATTCATTATTAATATGTGTACTCACTTCAAGAAAATCTCATCAATTAGAAACCAATTTTAAAAACTAAAAATAATAAGTCACTAGTGACCAATTTATATAACAATTTATAAAGTAAAAAATTATTGGTTACTAAAATAGTCAATATTATAAATAAAAAATTATAATTAGTCACTAAATTAGTTACTAATTAATTAAAGACTAATTTAGAAACTAATTATTTTTGTAGTAAAATCTTATGTGACTAATTTTATGTGATCAATTTTTTTTGTAGCTAATTTTAAATACCAATTATAATTTTTTAGTTATAATAGTAATTACTTGTGACATGTGAAAATGGTCCAAATGATCTTATATTTGAAAATGATATTTGATAACTTTAAATAATTAAAAAGGAAACGATTTTATTAAAGAGTGTTATGTATATACTGTAAACATTGTTGAAAATTTTGATTTGAAATTGTTTGGATTTGTTTCATGCTTATTATATTAATTTTGAAAAATTATTTTCTTGATTTTTAATAAGTTTTTCAAGAAAAAAGAAAAAGTCAAGTGTTGGAAAATCATTTTTAAACATAAAGAGAGAAATCTTGATATAAATCCATATTAAAAGATTTTGAAATGTAAAATATGTTTGATTGAATTTGATAAAAAAGAGAAAAAAAAATGCTTTTAACACTTGAATATTATTTGAATGATGTGTTTATCGCTCAAACTACATTAATTAAAATAGTGATGTTTAATGTCATGTCAGATATTTTTATTCTCAAACTAATGTTTCCCGTCCAAATAATTAGATCAACAGTAGAACTTAAAATAATAAAAAAAAAGGTATGTAGTTTTTATCTCTAATTCTCATACACTTTTCGGAAATAACTACTATAGTTGCAACTAGATATTTCAAATGGATAACTCCTCTTCACTTCTTTTAACGAGTGCATTAATATTAGGTCCAATAAGCATTGTAAAATAGTCCAATTTTGTATTCATTTTCACTTTTCAACTTATCCAATAAAATTATTTTCCACCCTAATTCTCTTTTATTCATCCAAAGAAAAAAACAGTAATAACAACAACGATTTTCTATACAAACAGTAGCTTGATACCAACAAAGGTTATAATATTAATTAAAAGATTTAACTTGATTTTGCTTATATTAATTTTCCCATAAAAATTTGTAAGAGAAGAAAAAAAAACTTGAAATCATTAATTAAAGTTAACTTATATGTTTTAGATCTCAGAGAAGTTGAATGAAAAAATAAAATATATATTAAATAGATAATTAATTGAATTTAGTTTGTAGAAAAACTTCAACTTATTTGCTTTTCATGATAAAAACCTTATCTAAAAGATATATATAGCGCATATGTATATATTTGCAATGGTTAGATTCTGGTATGACTTTATTATACATGAAATATGTGTTTTTAGTATAATTGCATCCAGAACAATATCTATATACTAAGGGATTAGGGTTGAAGTATTGAGTGAGAAACATGATTAATAAAAGAAAAATGAAAAAAATGAGTTTGACTAACAGTTTCAACATGATCAACACAACCTAACTCAAAAAGGGAATAGAGGACCCCACCAACTTGATAACTTAAATTGAAATTGACTTCCACTAAAGCTGCAATCATTCAAAAAGCATAGCATCTTTGAATTTCATTGCATATAGGCATTCTTAGATAGCCCCGTAAACTCCAAAATATCATATCACACATATTTCAAACTACACGAGTCAATCCTATTATAACACGATCACCCTAAAAATTAGGTACTACTTCCACGTATATTGCAAAGCTACCAGATTATTTTGAATCAAGATATATTCGCTCAGATAAATATTTATGTTTGGATATTTATCAAACCACGTCAAAAAGATTTTAAGTAATTAAATTTATTAGAAATTTCACATCGATTAGAGATAAGACCAATTCACAATATATAAATGAGGTGCAAACCTCACCTTACAAGTCTGTTTTGTGGGGTTGAGTTAAACTTTAAACTCACTTCCAACATGGTATCAGCAAACCTCACCTTAAAAGTCAGTTTTGTGGGGTTGAATTAGACTTTAAACCCACTTCCAACAAAATTAAAAGAATAATTTTTTATCAAATTCTAATCACATGTTAAAATTTAAAAACTAAATACATATTTAATATATTCACGAACTTATAAATCAAACCCCTAATTATTAATCACACTCTTATAAGTGTTTAGATATGCATTAGATTTTGTTGGGTTTTGTGTTACATGCACTTAGATATTTAGTAGCGGCGTAATGGATCTGATAAACGAGATGTTGGTAATTGGGAGGAGGAAGGTTTGAAAGAGTTGGTGATGCAATGGGAATAATAGTTAGTGCGTGGGCTCAAAAGTGGTGCACAGTAACATATAGGGCGGTGGTGGTGCTTATAAGTCTTTTCACGAGCATTGAAAAAGCAGAAGAACCAAATTGGGTATATAGGGAGGGACCATGGCATGGCAGAATAATGCCTCACACCCTCCTCCATACATACCAAACTCTCAAATTTAAGTGCTGTCATTGCCACTTCCACTCTTCTGCTTATCATCTATATCTATAAAATCATAATTTAACGTTTTAAATAGAAGGAAGGGTTTTTAAGATTAAATCAAAATATGATTCAAATAATAAACGATATAGTAGGTTATTTCTCTCTTCCAACGACTTTATGTCCAATATATAAATTGTTTGAAATGCAATGGATCAATAGAAAAAAAAAAGAAAGTACGAGGTCTTGTCGATTATTGTTAAGTGTAATTTATCATGATAACTTCTTCGTATTTAAGAAATTTAATGATCATATGCATCAATTTTTCATTCGCTTACTCTTAAGAATCATTTTCAACAATTGTACTCCTAAGTAGTAATTATCCATAAGTGTCGTATACAGGGATGACAACGGGTCGGGTCGGACACAAATAGTGCCTACCCGCAACCCGACCCGCCACAAAAAATTCACCCGTTACTTGTCAGGTATCCGCTTAAAAAATACCTGCGGATATTTTTAAAGCCTGCAGGTACCCGTGGATACCCGATACCCGCAAATATTTAAAAAATTTATATTTTATAAATTTTTTAATATAGAATTATAAAAATAAAATATAAAATTAAATTAAATTTTAATTATAATTAAATTTGACATAATAAGATATACTGCTAATTTTAATTTTATTTAAATTTAACTTAATAAAATATAAATTAAATTTTCATTTTCATTTTTTTGCAGGTAATGGGTACCCGCGGGTACGGATAGTATGATACATGTACCCGACCCGTTTATAAGCGGGTATTAACTATCCGTCGCGAATTTTATCCACGGATAGCCGGAGACACATGTATTTTTGCCATCCCTAGTCGTATATATCTATAAAGATTTTTTTAAGTGTATTGATAGTTAATTTTTTAGTTTTTTGGATTTTGATAAACATTACATGTAACTATATAGATAATAGTATATATTATAGATTAAGTGGAGTGGAGACTATGATTGAATTTTTATCTTATCTTCTTTTATTGCATCATTATTATCCTATCTATTTAATATGTAAATCATTTCATATCTTGAGAGTACTATTTGAGGTAGATTTATGTTCATTTTTGAATCACTAGAACATAAGAATTTTGGGTCGAGTGTGATTCCTCCACTCTTGGTTGAATGAATTTCTTACCTAAGTGCAATACTCTTTCATCATACACACCCTCTAGATCTTGTGGGAGCCTCTAGCAAAAGTGTGATTATTTGATTGGACCATAATTTAAGACCAATTTTCCAACTCAATCTAATCTAATTAAATAGATGAGTTGTCAATTCATCATTAAGAATAAATCAAACCACAAACTATTGAATGAAAGCATAAATAAATATCAAAGAAATAGAAGTACATAAAATTAGAATTGATTACATCAAACCTGGACATCTTTCTCTACTCATACAATATTGTCCAACAGCATTTAAACATACGTAGAATTTACAATAAGAACATCTTTCTCTAACCTTATAGACATATTCCTACTCTACTACTACATTTCTAACTCTCCACTTAATGCTTACAATGAGGACTTGAGGTCTTTTTATAAAAAATTTTGGGTGGTGCTCAACCAAACTTTTGGTGCTCAACCATAGGGGTTTCTTCACAGGTTGGTTTCTTTCTCAGCTTTGATGCTCAACACTTGATCTTTCCTTCTTGGGTGCTCAGCCTCATTGGTGTTTCGATTTTCCCTACTAAGGGGTTTCCTCATATGGTTAGCTTAGATTTGTTGTGCTCAGCCAGAAAGTCCATGTTATGTTGTCCTATCTTTTCTACTTTCTGACTCAATTTCAATAGTTGTGGCTCAACTGCAAATTTTACCTTATCTCTCATTTTTACTATAAAACAGAGTCAATTATTAATATAATTCATGAAATTTAGATTCTCCCTACCTCATTTTGTATTTTATGCTAAAGAGGCTTGTTTTATATATAAATAGAACCATTTTGATATATGATAAGTGACAATTTCATATGAAAAATTTTGTTATTCTTGACACTTATCACTTATTAACCAGTCTTTTAAGTTAAAAGAAAAAACTAATCAATTTTTAAAATTTTAAAGAAAATAGGTGTAATATGAGTCTAATAAAGAATTTCAAAGAGGAAATTGGTTGGATTGATAATTTTTTTTAGTCAAATTGACTCAATGTGGTTAGATCAAGATAAAACGAAGTCAGGTGATTTCTGACAAAATAACAGAAAAAAATCAAATATATCTTAATATTAATCTATTATACTGTCACTGTTATGTCATTTTTACTAAGTTAAAAATAATCTCAAACATCTTAACAGAAAAAATTATAATTTCAAAAGAAAATTATATTACTTTTAATTTAAGTTTTTTTTTTAAATTTCGTTTAAATAAGGTAATTTAGGTTTACTGAGTTTTAATTAATTTATTTATTACATTGAATATAACATAAAATACAAAAATAATAGTAAAAGATATTAATAAATAAAAATATCAAGTAATGATTATTTTAGTCTACATTGACCGATTAAGTGTTCCCTTAAGTTTGTTGCAAATGATTTCAAGTATGTTTTTAGTTCTAATACTTGTAAAATTGGAATTTGTCTTTTCCTCAAAGTTCATATAAATTTTGTTCATATATTTTAGTAATGCCTGAAATTTGTCATCAAGAACAGACAGTGTTAACTTTTAGGTGAAATATCTAACAATCATGCTGACATTTCAGAACACAGGACTGAAACGTGTAATTTCAATTTTTTTATTTTTCTTTATATATATATATATAATATGTTTTTGGTCCATTAACTTTTAGTGAAAAATTAGAATTAGTCTCTCTTCAAAATTTTTGGCCAATTTAGTCCCTCAACTTTATAATTACGTGAATATTGTCTTTTTAACAATTTTTTTAAAATTTTATTTGAAGTTTCAAAGATGTTTCATGATAGCATTTGAGTTGTTTACAATATTAAATACATTTTCGATTCAATGTTAAATGAGAAATGCATTTGACACGTCAAACCAACTTAGCAAAATTTAGTTAAAAGAACTAAATTCATGTAGTTCTAAAGTTGAACTAAAGTTAAAGAACTAAATTTAGTCAAAGTTTCGAAGAGAGACTAATTCCAATATTCACTAAAAGTTAAAACACAAAAAACGTATTTAACCATACACACACGCGCGCGCGCACATACACATACATACATATATATATATATATATATATATATATATATATATGTGTATATATATATATATATATATATATATTTCTTTTCTTTTCTTTTCCTGTTGACTCTAGAGGAGGTATTCCATGTATTATTAAAATATAAAGACAAATTATATAAAGACAAATTTTATATGAACTCTGAGGAAAGGGATGAATTCCAATTTTATATGCAAATATATAAATTAAAGATATATTTAATAAATTGTAGTTTGAACTAATCAATTTAATATTATGTTATATAAATATTAAATGATAACAATTATATAAATTAATATTGAAATGAAAATAATTTATTTAACTTTTAAGAAAAAAATTTGAAGTCATGTTTCAAATTTTAACATTTTCTTAAAATTAATATAAATCGGTTGAATCAAATAAAATATTAAATATTTTCTAAATTTAAAAAAAATGAAAACTTATTATAAATTAATATATTATTATATACAATTAATATATTAAAAAATTATGTAGTAAACTCACTAGTTTTCTAAATAAGTGTAAATTATATATTCACTTAATGAAGTATAAAAATTATTTATATATTCAATAAGTCTAGATTATATATTCATTAAGCGAATATATATTCACTTAGTGAATTTAAAATTATTTATATATTCACTAGATTAAATTATTTTAAAAATTATGTGTACAATATATATATATATATATATATATATATATATATATATATATATAAAGTGAATTTTATTGCATTTATTATAATATTTGTAATATATTAATTATACATAGTAAAATATTAATTTATAATAAGTTTTATCATTTTAAAATTTGAAAAACACTTAACATTTCAATAAATATTTAATTTAACTAACTTATATTAATTTTAGAAAAATGTTAAAATGTTAATATTAATAAATTATTTTTACTTCAATATTAATTTTTATAAGTATTATTATTTAATATTTATATAACATAATAATCAATTAATTAGTTCAAACAATTATTTCTAGGCATGGTTTTAGTTCTTGTATTACATGTAAAATTGAAATTCATTTCTCTTCTTCAAAGTTCATATAAAATATGTCTTTGTATTTTAGTGATGCATGAAATATGTCCTTTAAAACTAAAAGAAAAAATATATATAAAAAAGAAAAAAAAACAAAGAAAAAATGAAATTAATGACAATCACGTGTTTTGACTACATATCAGTTCAGTTAACATAACCGTAAGATATGTCATCTAAAAATTAACTTTTTCTCTTTTGGAATATAAATTTCTTGCATTACTAAACTGTAGAGATAAACTTTATATGAACTTTGAAAAAGGAACAAATTCTAATTTCAAACGTAGATACAGAAACTGAAAATATACTCATCTCATAACTCATGCTTTAATAACTCCTACAACAATGTCGTCTCTTATTAATATCAACATAGGTTACTTTCAAAGTATGGGCCACATCATGGTTAGTATCTTCAGAGCAATAACTTTTACTGGACCATTATCAATAAGTCCGGAATAACTAAAAGTAACTTTACTTAATTTTAATAGAAAAAGTTGTGATTGAGATCAAATTGAAAATCACAATAAATGTTGGAAAAAAAATCCTAATTAATATTGACCGTAAAATAACATTGACTTGTTGAAAATATCCATGATAGGCATTTTCTATGCATGAGAAATAAAAAATTATTTATTTTAAACTCTTGAAATTTTTTTTTGACTCTTGCTAACATGTATTTTCATCTTTGATAAGATAATCCAAGACTTTTCAACCATCTAAAGGGTAAACTGTATTTTATGATTTTAATTATTTGAAGATTTTTACCAATTTACTCATCTATTTGAAGGTCATAATCCACTATAAAAACTTGAGCTTAGAATACAAAAATTCTATGTGATCAGATAAAATAAATTAACTAAAAATTCTATTCCAAAAATGTCTCACTGAGTGAGAAGGATGCTCACTAGACGACCCTAAGATTGAAAAAACTCAACTTTGTCTCATTGGATGAACTTGTGTGCTTATTGAGCGAGAGTAAAAGAGTTTGTTAATAAGAATAAATGATTTTGAGATTTTAATGTAAAAATGTGTGGATATGTGTATGATTAGAGCTAGGGTGTTAATCATAATCTACTTTTGATGTGTTTGAGACTAGATAGAGTCAGGGTGTTGACCATTATCTACTATTGATGTCCAGGAGATTGAGTGGAGTCAAAAAATATGCCATAATCTACTATGTGATGTTGACTTTATATACATTTGATGTGAATGTAGTTATTTCCAAGGAGAATTTCGAGAATGAAATTATCCTAACTTTATACTAATATCAGACTCACATTGAAGAAGATATTATGTGGTAAGAATTAATTTACTCTGTCATATAAAGGATAACTTTAGTTCCTAATATATAATATGTGCGAGTGAAAGGTGATATGTCAGGTGCAAAACTTATAAATCTAATTCAATAAACGAGGGTGAGTTAGATAGACTATTAAATATAAATACTTGATTTTGATTGTTGTGATTATGTGAATGTAAATTAATTAAAATAAAATATATAATATTTTAAAAACTACTTAGATTATCCTATCTTGTGTGTATTGTTTTTAACTATAATAATGGTATAATATTGATTTTAAGGGAGAATAACCAATTGAAGAGTAGAGAAGAAATTTTTAAAGACAAATAATATTTAAAATAAGACTGTGTGTTTGCCGATTGTGTGGTTTGTGTGGAGAGGGAGGGAGGAGGTGTGTATGTATGTCTCAGATTGAATAATGATACCTGACACTTCATTGTTGTTTTATTTTAATGGGTATAAAAGTATGATTGTGCTTCTACATTCAAATTCCAACCACATAAATACATTTTAACAAAAAATGTAATACATCACATGTTATCAATTTATTTTATTAGTATTAATTATATTATAATATGACATAATCAAGTTGGACTAGTTTACTTGATTTTCATTTTGGATGCCACATTTTAGGATGACGTGGAGGGCGGGTTGTAGAAGATATGAATCAACTTAAAAAGGGATTTTTTAACTTTGTATAACTGGATTTTTTTTTTATGTTAGTTTTAACTTGAATTACATAAAAAAGTACTTTATATTTCAATTTTTAATTATATATGAATAATCGTTTTAGATTCTTTTTTTTTCGCCCTCTTAGGTAACTAAGTCATCCTAAGTTACCGAAATGAAATTTTGTTACATAATCAATATGTTGTTGCTAAGGCTAAGGTAGACTTAGGAGAGGTACCTGTGTTACATAGACTTTGATTTCTTTTACACATTTTTTTTTATATGTTTCTGTTTTTGTATGAATTTCCCTTGTTGTTTAGTCCGTGGTTTTTGGATTTAGTTACGCTTAATTATGAAGGTTCTGTGTAACGGAGTTTAGAAGAAAACATTCCAGAATTGGTTATTGTCGAAAATTGACTATTCCTTTCTCTTAGTAGAAATTGAAAGTGGCGTTCTGAATGATGAAAAGCCACACATTTTTGTACTAAAAAATCCGAATGTTTTCTTTTGATGTTTTCCTTTGTTGTTGTGATTGTTTGTTTTTTAATTACAGGATGATTAAACGATTTGATTTTGATAGGGTCCACATGTTCTGTCAATTCTAATTAGGTTGCATATCTTAATACGATTGGAGAATGATTTTGTACATTCTCTTAACAAGTTCTGATAAAAGTAAATAAAAGAACTTAAACTACCAAATTTCACTTACTAATGTCGGTAATACTGAGAATCCTTACTAATTTATTACTAGATTCATGTTTCTTTATGTAGTTTGAATATATGTTGATTACAAAAAGCTTCTTCGACAATACTAATTAAGTATAAAGCAGAAATATAATTAACAAAAGAAAGTAATTAATATTATTTAAAACTTTGGAAATAACTGTTAAATAGAAAGAAAAATAATTAAAAAAGAAAATTTATATTATGCTTTTTATCAAGAAAAGAAAAGAAAATTAACCAATAAAAACTATCACACCGTCTATGAAAGAGAAATTACATGTTATGCCATTAAATAAAACTTAAGTATATAGGACAAATTATAATTAAAACCCAAAAATAATATATAAAATAGAGTTATCTTTTATGTTATGGATTAATGTTGTAGAGATATACTCTGTCAAAATCTAAATTATAATAAAATGTTAAAATTTAACTAAATTATAAAAAAAAAATATTGAAATTCATCTTAGATTCATTTAAAAAGGTGACCTATTGTACATTATGCATACGTAAATTTTAATAGTCGACTAACTCTTACGTCAAATGGTGATTTTGTTGGATAGGATTCAATTAGGCCAGAAAATAAATTGAAAGAATATATATATATATATATATATATATATATATATATATATTTTTTTATATCACAAATTTAATTAATAATATTAGTAAATTTTTTTACATTGGTAAATGATGAGGTTTGAATCGAGATTATTATCTTTTTTATAGTAGTTAATGAAGTTATTATATTTTTAGAGGTAAGCATTATATTATTTCATTGCTTAAGATAGAATCTTTACAGTGTGGAATAAAATGATGAACGCGGTTTCTAACAGACAAAAAATAGACTTATACTACTTTTGGGTATAAGTTAATAAGATAATTTAATTGTTAGATAATAAATATAATTATAGTTCCCTTTTCTAAAATAGATTCCTCGTTTTAGAGAAATACTTAAATATAAAAATATATACATTTATGCAACTTGGTTTGAGGCATATAATCCAAATGAAAAAAACCAAAAATCTTTTATCCTCTCTTAAAGTAAGAACTTTCTCATTTTACGAAGGAATCTCTGCTTTTATTTATCCCCTACCCTTTCTTTTTATTCCAAAGCATGAGGCAAAATGCTTAATTAATATAAAAAAAAAAGAAAAAGACTTTTCTTCCTCCCTATTGTCCCCTTATTTGAATCTGTTGCATTTTAATTAATTGTTTTTCCCTCTCCTCAAGGCCTAGCCACCCGTTGTTGCATATCTAATGAACCTCACAAACATCATGCTATTTTTTTTTCTTAAATTTTAATTATATAAAAAAATATGGGTCATTATTTACCGACAATATTAAATTAGCATTTTATTTGTCACAAGCGTATCATTGGTTTTCGTTTCATCGTTTTAAAAACTAACTATAATGTTACTTCCAAAATTTATTTTAATAACATGAATTGTTGCTTAAAGCCCTAATTTATAAGCCAATTATTACGGCTTGCATGAGACTTAATATGTAATACGAATCCCTTGTTGACCCGCCACCCACAATACATACACACGTGGCGCGCACGCGCGCGCGCACATA
>Ga0214544_1002607_pt1 | contig 37833 bp, 20 predicted proteins | sample CNSS3metaG_FD_160074 | JGI IMG/M metagenome (GOLD analysis project Ga0214544, IMG submission 160074) | Root nodule microbial communities from cowpea collected in UCLA plant growth center, Los Angeles, California, USA - CNSS3 | ecosystem: Host-associated > Plants > Roots > Nodule | place: USA...
CATCTCATCTTGAGTAATACTAACTCGTTTAAATCCCCAAGGTCATACCTCCAACTACAATAATCAAATATTTATTTATCATAAATTTTATTTCAATATTTAACCATATAATTATATAAATAAATAAATAAATAGGATCAATGCATAATTAAAATAAATAAAAAGGACTAGTACGTAACTAGAGATAAATGTAAATAAGAGTAAATATAAATTGAATAAATAAGATCACTACACAATTGGAGATGAATATAAATAAATAAATAAATAGGAAGGAGAACTAAATTAGAATGAGGTTAGAGACACCTCAATTAAGGTAAATATAAAGATAAAAATAATTATGAACAGATAAAAATATAATCAAAGTAAAAAGATAAAATGATAGATCTCCCTTACCTTAATTATTGTGAAAGATATATCCCAAAGCTTTGTGAACGTTTCAACTTTCTTCTCTTATTTTCTTCACTGCCAATTTATACTCACAAACTCCTCTTCTCTTTTTTTTTTCTTTGATCTTACTGTCTCATTTTCGTTTCACAATCACCACTCCTATTTATACTACACACATAATCATTACATTTAGTTCATTTGGTTTGAAACACTGTTCCATTCTGTTTTCTTCTTTCAAATTCTCGTTACTTAGGTTTGTTATGGATTAAGCTCTCATTTTTTTTAACCTGTAATTTCACATACATTTATTAGCATCTTATCTCATTCCATTAAGTGGAGCAATGAGTAGATAATTGTGAAGAGTTTATTTTTCTCTTTTCCTCTCTTTCTCTTTTTTGTTATTATCTAAGAATATGTCCAATTTACCTATACATATATGTAAGTTTATCCTTTATATATATACATACTTACATAACTTAACTTATTTATTTTACATTTCTTCTTTTATTATAATAAAAATATTCTTTCTTATTGACATTCTAAAATATTTAATATATTTCTTATAAAATTATCAATTATTTGTATATTTTGGATATTTATAATCTTTACATTTATATATGTTCATAATTTATTATAATAATATATATATATATATATATATATATATATTATATTCATATATATTTGTAATAATATATATATATATATAATAAAATGCTTATAAATAAAGTAATACATTATTTATTAATTTATAGACATAACAATCGACATATTTTCATCATTTAAATATTTTTAGTAGTGTAATATGTACGAGGACAAAACTATTAAAGAGAAAAGTATTGGAAAAAAATTGACTTATTCATAAACTAAAATTATCTTGATACCTATCGTAAATTTTGTAAAAGAAAAAAAGCCAAAATTAGCTTATATACAAATTATAACTACAATTTTGATAAAATGGTATGTAGGAGCTTTTACAAGTTAGTTTATGTACGAGGGGAAATTAATTATTTTTATATTTTTTTTATTCTACGAATGAGGTCTGATTCATGTAATAGCTGAATAAAAAAAATTATATGAATAGTCGAAACTTTTTAATAATGAAATGATAAAAGAATAAATTGCAATTTTCGGGTTCTTTAAAATTTTAATTTAAGATTGGGATCTCCTTTTTTTTTTTTTTTTGCGTGAGATTTTAGTCTGTAAATTTTTAAAATTTGTAATTTTGATTTAATCTTTACTTTTAAGTGCGTTTTATTAATTCACTTCGGTATTATTAAACTCCAGACCTTCATTTAAAATACCATCAAGCAATAATTTAATTAATCAAAACTTAAAAATAACGTGTACAAAATATAATTTCACTAGAATTTCAAATATTATAAAATCCGACCATTAAAATAAATAAATAAAACTACATATTATCAATAAAAGTGACCAAACCTATAATTAAGTGAGTGATAAATTATTTTATGGATATAACATAAATCATGCTTACATATCAAATTAAACCCTAAATTTATAACTAAATGGTGACTTTCAAACATTGACCAACCCCTTTCTCCCACCTTCCTCCACGTGGCAGGCTCTTAACGAACCAATTGTCTCCATTTTACTATAATGTTTTCGAACTTCGTCAAAATTGACAAAGTTTCATAATTTTGTTGCTGAAAATAACGTTTGAATATGAATCATGTTCATTGTTTGATCAATTATATTCCACACACATGCAATTCTATTATATATACTTCACAAAGAAAAATGTTCACATTATTTTGTACTTGTATTTTCTCACCTCAAGTTAAATTATTATATATTTGAAGATTTATCTACCACTTTCTTGTTTTAAGATATACAAATAATAACTTTTTGAACCTATAGACCTAGTTAAAATCTGTTGAACAAAATGTTTATTATATTAATATGTATGAAGAAGAAATAATAATAATAAATTCATGATGATGTGCACAAAGATACAAACTTTACCTTTTTTGGCTATTTATTAACGTTTTAATTTTTCTTTTCAATCCTACAATTAATTTTTCTAATTAAGCCAACCCACGTTAAGAATTATTAGTTTGACTTATATTATTCACATAGTCTATGATAAAATTAGCATCATATTTCGTAATTTAATTAGTGGTAATTTAACTAAGTATTTACGGAGAGAAAATTTCTTTTATAATAGTCTTATTTTACTTGAATTAGTAGTTCTATACTTAGAATTGTAACTTTTTATTATTTTATAAAAATTAATTAATTAATATTGAAACCGTGGATACAAGTACAAGTATGAGTATATGTCCATTATCCGGTAAGAATGAAGATGAGATAAAAGTTTGGTATCTGTTAAATTTGAATATGAGAATGAAAGATAATTTTTTTTTATAGAGATGGATATGAGATACTACCCGTCCCGTCTCGTTACCATTCCTAATCACAATGCATAAAAATTAAGATAAAGAGTAAATTATATTTCACGGTTAACTTATATCGTTATAATTTTATTTTGTGTTTTAAATCACGCATTCTCTTTGTTATATTTTAATATATAAATAATATTTTAGTATTTTTCGCTCATAGAGATTCTTTATATGGTTGATCATAAACGATTATCGTAACTCTACACTATGGAATGACAATCTTATATGAAAATCCAAAAATAAGGATAGAGGTGTTAAATATTTGTTACTACTTTCAATACTTTCATCACAATTTTATTTTTAAATTACATATTAATAAACTAAAAAAAATGTTTATAAATTATATTTTTTCCGAATTAAAGTGAGACTTGTAAAAACATGAAAATGATAATATAAAATGACAAGATTACATATTGTTGAGAAGTCTACAACATATCAATCTAAGTGACAAAAGCCTTTACATATATTGACAAAAATTTGCTTTATGCAAATTAATTTATTTTCAATGATCATTTCGTCACAAGCATTAATCACCAAAATAAGTGCATGATGACATATGAAGAGTAAGAAAATAGTTTATTCATTTGATATCAGAACTCAAGTTGCAAACAATTTCTCTTCTGCATTATTCTTTTCATATTCTGAATGCTACAATCATTGGCAGCATAATATGGAATATCCTTCACCTTGCTTAGCAATCAATGACGAATTAACAATTGTTTATGTTGGATTTCAAATTATTATTTACCAAAGTTTTATATTCAGGTTAGAAATTTTTGTCAAAAAAATATTCTTTGAGAAAATTTGCAACTTTTATCAGAAAAGTTATGTGAAAATAATCATACTTTTATTAAATATAAGTCTCAAACTATGTTAAATTTATATTATATTTTTATTTTTTATTTTTAGTTTCTTTTGTGTGATATTATTCAGTTTTGCAAGGACTTGAAGAAAAATGTGAGATATAATTATTATATTATGATTGTTTCCAGAGGATGTTCTTTGTGCTATGCTCATCTTCTGCCACATGGAAGCTACTTTGAACAAGAATTCACCGGAACAAAATATTGGATGTATTCACATAGTTACTAGTTGTAAATTTTTAAGTAATAGTTATGTATATATTTTTATGCCTCTATAAATAATGTTTGAAGTATATAAACTAAATAAAATCAATTAATTAATTTATATATACGACATTGAAAATAACTTGATCTTCATTATTTATGGATTGATGGCTAACATATCTTTGCAATATGATTATGTTCTTACCAAATTTTGTCCAAGAATCACTTTTTATATCTCTCTTAAATATCTTATTCAGGCATTAGAAGATTTAATGCCATATTGTATAATAATTCAAGCACTTTACAAACTTAGCTTTGTCAGATAACCTAAACTTCTTCAACACACAATAGATATACATATTTCTAAAAAATAGATGATACCAGGGAATGAAAATAAAAATCTCTAAGAACAAAAACCAAAGAATTTTGTTAAAAGAGACTAAAATCAAAACTCATAGTATTACAAAAACCAAACATATTCAAGTTTTCTTTCCTTATGAATGCTAGATCTCAGAAATGAGGCCTTGCAATTGCTTATACTGATATTACAAGTTTCTGCACTGTTGCAATCACACATTATGAACTCCAACAATTTACAAAGAACACTACAGACATTATCAGCTCCAATAATTTACAAAGCACACTACAGACATTATCAAATCCAACAATTTACAAAGAACACTACGGACATCCAAAGGACAATCAAATAAAGTTGTTAGGAATGTAGCTATGAACTATTCAGAAGTGGAGATCTGTGACTATCAGATCTCTCAGAATACTTCTTTGGCATCAGAGCTGGATCATTGTATGCATTGGCCAACTCATCATAAAATTCAGACATATTATGCTGGTTCTGGTCTGCTCTGTCCTTCTTAATCAAACACTGCATGTGGGAATATATCCATTCATAAGAACACAGAAGTGGAAATACAAGGCATAACTCACTAGAAAAACATGTCCTTTGAAGCAGAAAGAAATGCCAAAGATTTGTCAAGGTTAACATAGTTGAAATGAAACCAACCAAACAAGAACATGGAAAACCATCGGAAGTAACATGACTACTAATAGGTAGCTAACTAAGGTGGTGTAATGATAAAATCTTGAAGGGTCTTTTGAGTTTTCTTTGTAATATACACTTGTAATACAATTACCTTATACAAATTCAGTTAGAAAATTGAGTTTTCTCTTTTGACAGTTTTGTGGAGTTCTAAGTTACAAGAACCCTAACTTTGATCTTTTCAGGGTGACATGTTGAGATCAACTCCATGACTTATTACTCATCTTTTCTTCTTTATTGAGTGTGGCTTTAATATCCTTCTCCAAGTTAAATATCAAAGCGGTCTACCCTAGTTTCTCATCATGTAAATAACTACTAACGGGATGCACCTAACATAAACTTGAGTTCACAACTAAGTAGCAAAAAAAGATTTTTCCAAGAGAACTGCATTTCAACATGAGCCAGCAACATACCTCTGCAGGATAATCCTTGAATATAGGAAAAAACCGTTTCTGGCAATATTCATTGAACAGAAGTGTGAGAATTGGAAGAGGAATAGTCAATATGGATGCAAGGGGAAGTTTCTTCAAGCCAAAAATACCAATGCCTATTATATGCATCAGTACCAAAGAAAAAATTGTGGAGTTGTGCACTGTAGGCCAAAACTCTCCTCCAGTCTCAAACTTTGCCACATAAACTTTCAACAGCTGTCACCAAAAGATATTTAAGACATCACTATAGTTACATTACAGATAAAAAGCAATATATATACATTTATTCATCATGAATGAATATATTGTAACATCAATAAAGGAACAAAAATGCATGTAGTCTGAAGGGTAAAGAAGCAATTTGCAGACCTGGTTGCGGAAAATGATGTATCCCATACAAAAGTAGATCAAGAGAAATGGCAGTATCAAAGGAGCAAGGATGAAGTATGTTACACCAAGAAGACCAAAGAGACGAATCCTCGGAATTTCACTATGATAAGGTATTGAAGGGGGATCAAAACCATCATCACTATTTCTACAAAAAGTTTTGCTCACAAAATTGTAAAGAAGTGTAGTCAATTGAAATAGTTCTGATGCAATTGTGGTCCATCCAGAAGTTACAACATATGCTATGAAGAAGGATGCCTGCACCATATATATAGAATGTTAAAAAGGGAACTTGATGACCTCAAATTTGGGGAATAATATCTAATAAATATCATATAAAAACATAAAATTAAATAAAACTAAGAAACAAAACTGCTTATAACTCAATCTAAATTTGGATAACTTTTTGAAGTTCATGCAATTATTCTCACCTGGGATGGTACAGCTTCCGCTAGTATTCTGGGAATCTCTTTTGGCTCAAGAAAGACGTTCACTCGATAGAGAGCTGACCCTGATAGCACATTTGCAAAGAAAATGTTCCAGATAGTAAACCATAATACTTTAGTGCATGCACTCTTTTGTATTTGACTCCACGAAATGTATCCTTGCATGGATGAAAGCATGATCATAGTAGGTGGAACAAATGACAGAAACAGCTGAAGAATCAAACTGGGAAGGTATCCTGTTATAACTTGGCTCACAACTGACCTGAAAACAAATATTGGGAAACTTCAGATGAAAAACATTGAAATTGTCAATGCTAAAAGAAAACAATACTCGTTCACACAAATACAGAGTCAACTGTTCAAGAAAAGATAAATGAGCCAATTATGAAGGAAAGCATCTACGCAAGGTAGCACGAATAATTTGGTGAAGTTTAATTTACTTTATGAGAGAAGGAATAACAAGGTTTTAAGTCATCAACCAATGTCTTAAGGTGATAAAGGAAGTGAATGCAAGTGTACTATATTATATCATGACTCCAATGTATGTGCTAATAGAGAAAGATAAATTAAGGTAAAATTCTCCACTTACAGTCTTAGTATGCCTTTCAAGAAGGGGAACCACGTCTCCAATTGATCAAGATGGGTAAGACCTTGTACTATTGCAACTGGGATCAAAAAGAGAACTGTAATAGAAGTACATGCAACAAAAACTACCACCTTGCTGATCCATCTTTTGAGGAACGAAACGGTAAAGAAAGGCCAATAAACATCATGAGGCTCAGGAGCTTTCTCAGTAACCCATTCCGTGGGATTCACACTTTCTTGAATGCGCGAAGCTATGGCAGCACCAAACCGTGTCTTAAATGAGACAAAGGCAGCTTGAACTTCCTTTAAGTTGAAAGGGATTACAGAATAAGGAGGTTTATTAGACATCACCAAAAGAATCATAAAAACCTAGGTGTTAATGAATAATATATATTGCAGGAAAGAATATCCATTGCACAGCACAACCTTTCATGATCCAAATCCAGTAATCAACATATTGTTTACAGGAATTAGTGTTGTACTGCTGTTGTTAACATATTTGTTATTACATTAGTTAATCTGATAATATATTTGTTGTTTTTGTTTGGAGTTGAGTAATAAATGGGCATACTAGGTTCTTTTATCTAACAAAACAAAAATGTTTTCTAGTTCAGCACATAGTTAATGATTGACAATTCTGGAAACAATTTCATTTGAGTTTCTTTCCCTAGCATATTTTCTTTCTCTGGTCTCGTTTGGCTTCCTTCCACCTTGTATTTTCTTTCTTCCTTCCCTAGCATAGTTAATGTTTGTCATTATTGGCTACCATATTGCCAATAATGAACAAAAATAAAAGTCTTAATATCACAAATTAGGTTAAATATTCTGAGAGTCAATTTGGTTTATGCAAATGATAACTCAAGCATCTCGGTTTGTTATTAGACAGCTTAGAATTCAAACGAGACATTAAACAACTCTACACTTAAGAGGAAGAAACAAAATTATTTTCTCAGAATTCCAGTAATGTAGGTTATTAGTGTCTAAACAAGATAGTTTACCTTTGCTTCTAGAGAGGATTGTTCCAGTCTCACATTATCTTCTATATCACCCAATCTCCTTTCATAGTGATCTACAATATCGACTTTGCGGCCAAAAATTCCCAAACAGCCATCCCGTCGTTGCCTTTTAGGAGCATCATTCTTTTGTTTCAGATTGGTAAGCTTTTTGTACAGTTTATCTGCATCATTCTTCAAAGAACAAACTTTAATAGTCAAAAAAATGGAAGTACTATTTGAAGAAAAAACTGACTTTATTTACAAGGAAAAAAATTCCTGGAAGTTCAACTTCAACACTCCTGAAGAAACATAATGCCTAAGTCAAACAAAAAATGCACAATTCATCCCCTCTTTCATGAGAGAGGGGACGAATGGTGCTATTAATATGCAGTACTTGCTTTTAATCTAATATATCAATAATTTCTTTTAATCTGCAATACTTAATTTTCATTATTCAGTATGAAAACATTATATTGAAGGTAGTTATGCAATACAATAAGATATAGATTTTTTGCATATGCAATACAATACACAACAAGTAGGATTGTACCCAAAAAAATGTGAAGTTGAAAGTATAATAAATACATAGTCTGGGACCATGAATTCATGAAATGTTATTTATTCTAATATGGTAACAAGATACAATAATTTACGGAATATCGTGCTATTATTTACTCAAACATGATGCTTTGGAATTTGTTCTTCTTTCAGGTATGTTGGAGAAGAAGACCAATGTTTATAGGATAGGCTATTTTACTGGACTCTATGATTTAGCTCATGGATTCTCCTTCTCACGGAATTTCTTTTCCCAGGACTGGTTTGCTCTCACAAACAGCTGTTCTTTTTCACTGATCCTCCTCCATTGTAATTCTTCTCTCTTAATGAGTTCTTCTTTAACAGGGTAAAATATGAAGGTTTAGCACTAGACATGCAAGTACTTGGAAGATATACCCTTCCTTTTCAAAGTGAGGCATTACATGCCAATGATTTACGATGAAAACAACAATTGATAGAAAAATATTGAACCAGTTGGAGCTCTAGAAAAACACTTACAACAAGACTTTGAAGTTTGTTGTTTCGGCGGATCACCGAATGTGAGAGATATGTGGAAGGGTGATACTCCAGGAAAAAACGCTCAACAGTATCATGACATGTACTTCCAGGTGGAATAGGAATACCACGGACTAATAAGGTAAACTGCTGAGGCTGGGGCTTGGATGAATAGAAATAAGCAATTCTTTTGGATGAAATGTACAAATACTCCTGCATAAGGAATTAACATTAAACATGAAATTATATCCCTAACTTCATAAAAGAAGAGGAAAATTAAAAGCTTACTTGAACAATAAAACTTACACAATAAAGAAGATAGCAAACAATTCCAGTGAAAATATATGCAGCACAAAAGTGGACCCATAACCTGGAAAAAGGCCAAATGAACACGTAAGTTTTTTGCTTTGAGAATTTAAAATGAACATAGCAACCAAAAATTACGCATGACATAAATCCTAACAGTTTTGAAATGCCTGGTTAATATAGGAGCCTTGACAGGCTATTTTACTTTATGCATGAAATAACTAAATTTTCACTTTCAGTCCCTGCTACTTGCTTTAGAGGTGAAAAATAAGATTTCTGGCATAAATTTTGATTTTTACAAGCTTTAAAGATAGAGTTTTGCACAATGAACAATATCTTCCATCAAGTTTGTAGGTAATAATACATAATGACTGAGTTGAATCCATATAGTAGTTACAATGGTCATAATAGTTTTAGAGCAAAATTTTTCCAATACCAATTCCTCACTATTTTCTGTGAGCACATGAAATCCAGTTCCATGAGAGCAGAAGATACCTCTCAAATGAAACTGGGTCAACAATTGGAGAAAATGAAATGAAAGTAACTTAAGAATTGCAAATCAATATTTTATACATGTTCTGCATCATGAATAACTAATTCCCAACAGTTAAGACCATTTTGATCAATTACATTCACCTGTTTGAACCATTATTAACATTAGAAATACTGAACGAATCCAGAGACTTGTGTTGAAAATCTGAATCATCACTAAGTTGACTCCCCGCATAATTAATTGGAAGAAGAACAAACATGCCAATAATTCCACCAACAGCAAATACTTTCAAACTGTACAATACCACAAAAAGAGGGAAAAACATTAGTTGAAACAAATAAAAAGTTCTTCAAATAAACAGAACAACGTCATAGAAAATAGAAAGACTTGCACATATTTTACAGCAAAACAGATAGAAATTGTAAAGAACAAACGATTGGCTCCACAACAAGATAAAAATTAGATGTCACTTAAAGCAGTTGGTTGCATATGAATATGTGTATCATCATGAAAACATTACAATTTACATTTAGTTAGACATTGAACAATACAAGCAGTAAAACTTGGTGCCAATAAGGTGAAAAAAAAAATTAAGATAATTGAATTGAATATACAGCAGTGTAAACCAACAATAGTATAATGCAGAAAATCCTCTTCTGCTTAAAAATCATCTACGCTCATTTCCAAATAAGGTCATGTTAGGCATCACTATGAATTTAGACATTTTAGCTAAGCTGACATCCCAAAATCAATCATCTATACTCATTTACGTATACATAAAAATATATATAAACTTAAGCTTAAGATAGATCATTGACACATGTAATGCAGGAATTTCCATAAAAAACTATTAAAACCTCAAAAACCTAAGTTATCTAGCAGATTTCAGTTTGATAAGAAATGTCATGATACATCTTCAAACTTAGAAACAACCAAACATTTTGTCACCTAAAGATAAATATGCGCATGAAAACAAAAGCATCTAGGCCTGAAGATGATAAAAAATCGTCCTCGGAAGGCTGCCATGCCTGCTTCACCCAACCAGCAGTAGGTAACAATCTTTCCAAGTTAAAATGACCACCCTCTTTAACTTTTCCTTCAGCAACTAGGCGTGGTGCATAGACAGTGATATTACCGGGCTGCCTTCTCAATATGGAATATAGGGTGAAAAATAACAAACAGAGGCCAAGATTAATTCCCACAGAAGTTAAAAGGGCAGAAAGAATCATTGTGGAAACTTCGTTCGGAACCAGCAGATTGACTTTTGCACCCAGTAACACCACTGTACGCTAGAAGAAATCAAACAAATTGGAACTGTTCATGGTTGAACCTGCAAGAATAATATACCATTAATAGTTGGAACAGAATCAACATGAAGTTCTTCTGTCTGTATATGATGTGCAAAATGCAAACTATTGACAATTTGGAAATCCAACATAGCAACTAACCAACAAACATATAGAAAGGCCACTACTTCAGCACCAGCACGTGGCAAAAATGACAAGAATGGTATCTTACAAAATAGGAGAGTCTATAAGCATGAAATAACTGAAAATTCCTCAACCTTATAAAAATTCAACTCTCATGTACACTACTTTACTGGGTTGGATTAAAGCTAGGTTATGGATTCTTGCATAAAGTTTGTGAAGAACTGCAGGTTGATATATTTCTTCCTCAGGTTTCAGGTGTCTCTACATTGTATTTCCTCTAAATAGCAAACTTCAAAGGTATATTAATATTTTACACTTCCCGGGTTCTAGTGCTCCTCAGATCTTAATGATGGAGAAGTTTAAAACCAGATTCTTTTCTTGTTTCATTTATCTGATCAATTTCATTATCAACGGGTAGAAGGGTTTTGCCCTAGTGTTACTTTTGGTAATTGTAAATGTCTCCTTCTGCCATTAATCCTTGAAAGGAAAGGGTTTTGGGAAAAGCAACAGGACAGATAGATATCGCAGCAATGTGCTTGTTACCTGCTAATTGGTATATTTGGTTGGATTTATCATCGGAAGATTTTTGGGCTAATTTTGGATTCAAGGAAAGAGACAACATAGAATAACACTAGTTTCCATTCTTTGAGTCATTTATGATAGGATGAAGTGGAATAGAAGTTGAATAGAATTTGACCCATCAGAGTCAACATAGCAGTGAAGGGTTTGAGCAGTTTGCACCAGGTCCTAGGTTTAAAACCTTGTTGTCACCATTGTACACCTAGAAAATGGAATAGAGTCTAATTAAATGTACTCCACTTCATCCAACACCTCTGCTTTTCTTCCCAAGTAGTTCAGATTCCAGTGAATGCAGTTTCAGGATTCAAGAATTGCAGTAGTTTCAATTTCAAAAAGTAAAATATGCTTCATTTCTAGTTTAATATGCTTCAACAAACTTACAAAATATATCATCATTGGTAAAGAACAAACCAGAAACGCTATTGCTTTCAGAATTCAAAGTGCAGAATGAAAATTTGCTAATTCTATGTCTATTATCAAACAAATATAATATGCATTCACCCAAGTAAGAGAAAAAAAAAAAAATAGACTCAAATGAAAGAGAGAAAGAGAACCTGGAAATGAAGCAAAAGAGAGAAACGTGTGCAGTGAGGTGATGAAAAAAACAGAAGTAGGAAAGTAATAGGAAAACACTGAACTAAACAAAGTGTTTCGTGTCACTCTCGCATCGAAAGCCAACTTACACGTGCAGCTACCTCATTTCTTTCTTTATGGTTGGTTTTCTTTCTTTCTTTCTGTACTTTGTTTATTGCATTTTCCGTATGTTATGGCTTTCATATCAAGAAAGTAATTAATGCTTGCATGTGAAAAATTGTTTGTTTATTTTTTATGATTCTTGCTGTGATAGTGATTAATTAACTTATTTTTTTAATACCACAATAATTATGATCTAATATGATTAAATTTGGAGTTTCTTGAAGAATTTATATTTTATTACATATTCTCTAGATGCAAATATTATTGGAAATCACATTTTCAACACTCTACTTCGTTAGTTAAACGATGGAGATTAAAATAAAAAGAAGTTAAGTTTATAAAAGAAAAATAAAGATATAAAAGATGAGAATAACTTTAAGTAAACTTTCTTCTTATAAAATCCAAAGTTCTTCAAAATAGAAGGGATTTTAAAACTATAATAGTTGTTTACAGTAAAGTGTTAAATGCATACTCTTTTTTTAGGTGGCAAGTCAATCGAGGGACCCTTTTATTCTTTTATTTGGATAGATAAAGAAAAGAAAAACTACAAAAGAAATATTTAAATAATAATAAATTTTAATGGCAAAAAAATTAGATTTTATAATAATTAATTTAGATACCAATTTCTAAATTAAAATTATTAGTAACTAAAATAATTTTTAAATTAACTTTCTAAATTGATTAATATAGTAAATTAATTTATAATTGACTAGTAAAATTAATTATTTAGGTTTTTTTTATCAAAGTAATTAGTCTTTAATATTAACAAATTTAGAAATTAATTATTTTGGTAAATATTGTTGGTGACCAATTTAAAGATTAATTGATTAGAGAGACTAATTTAAAAATTATTTTAAAAATTATTTTAATTATTAAAAATTTTTAGTTTATAAATTGTATCTAAATGATCATTACAATATCCAATTATTTTTTATTACTAAAATTTGTCATAAGAATTTTCTTACGATAAAAGTACAAAAAGGAATAAAAATGGAACTGGGAGAAAATAAGCAAAAATTGAGTGAATTTCATTTAGCACACATGATTAATGTAAGAAAAAAATAATAATGATATGGTTTCTAAATTATCAATAAGCTATTAAGAGTATAAAAAATATTTTAATAATAAATAAATATGAATTAATTAATTTATGTAATGAAAAAAATATATTTAGAAAAAAATTAATTAATTTTTTTAGATTATATATATATATATATATATATATATATATGAATTGGAAAATGATTTTTTTTCATAGAATTATATGAAAAAAATACAAAAATGTAGTATTTTAAATTTTATTTAATAAAATTATTTTCGGTGTGTTTACAATTGTTAGTTAGCAATTGTGAATATTCATTGAATTTTAATTAAATGAATGGTTAATTAAAATTATTGGTTTCTAAGCATTAGGAGCATACTTTAACATTAATGCGGGATAAAAAGAAAATTGAAAAACTGATAATTATTTAATAAAGGGTTAATTATGTTTTTGGTCCCTAAATTATTAAGCGATTTTGGTTTTAGTCTTTCTCCTAAAATTTGCTCTAAATAATCCCTATCCTTTCAAAACTCATTGGATTAGTCTCCAATATCTAACGCTATTAATATCTAACGTGGCAAACGGTATTCTACCTCATCAATTCTTTTTAAACACGTGGCTTTTTCACCTCCCGTGAGACAGCTCTACCTAGATCTTCAATGTTGCTTCCCCTTCCTCCAAAACATCACCTCCATCTCATTCCACTTTCACCCTTCGTCTCCATCACCCAACACAACCACATATTCTTCCATTAATGCCAATAAACACACTACATTTTTTCATTTTCACAAAACCAACACATAGAATCTTCATCCTCAAATACGAACACTCATGAGTTACAACGCAAAGTGCACATTTTCATCATCAATAAAAATAACCCAAAATCAAGAAGAATAACTAATCGAAAAAAAACAAAAACAATTAAATGGGGAATTGGTGCCTCCGATTATGAACGTTGTTGTGCTAACAATAGTGGATCCTGTGTGGCCCGCAGAAGGAAGAAGCCATGGAAGCTTGAAGCAAAACACGTATGAGCGAATAGAAATAGAAGGGTTTCGCGCGATGGCTGACGTGGTTGACGCAGACAAGCACCTCGACCTCAAGCGGCAGCGACAGCTCTGAATGGACGAAACAATTGTAGTCGTGGAATGGTGGCTGGATTAGGATTCTCGCGCGCGGAAGAAAAACATAAATGCAAGGTGCGACTGCATCGTCAACGAGCTCTTCAACGGTGTCTGCATGCTCAAATGGGGAGACAAGGGGAAGCTACATCCCACGCAAGAGAGAAGAAAAAGATGAAGATCTTTTGTGTCGTTGGATTTTGCATAATGGAAGGAGCGAGAGAAGCTCTAATGGAGATTTGGGAGAGAAACCTAGCCTAACAAAGAAGAAGAAGATTAGTTGGAAAATCAATTTTATTTTTTAATTAAATAATTTGCCACATGTTTAAATAGATTTGTTGACATAGAATACCGTTTGCCATGTTAAAAAGAATATTAACAGCGTTAGATATCGAGGACTAATCTCATGAGTTTTGAAAGGATAGAGATTATTTAGAGCAAATTTTAGAAGAGGGACTAAAACCAAAATCGCTTAGTAATTTAGTCCTTTAATAAATTATTTGATGATTTAAATTTAATTATTGAGAGTTGCATAATTGATTATACTAACATAAATCATTGATTACTTTTAATAACAATCTACTATGGATATTAGCATATTTGATTATGCAAGTTACCATAATTGATTATGATCTTAGCACAAAATTCCTAACAATTTATATATCTTTTTTTTCATGGACAAAATGTAATTTATTTTCTCATCTTAAAATGCTCCATCATTATAAATATTATTTTATTAAAATATATATTTTAAAAATCACATCTAATTATGTAATTTTTTACCTCTTTAATTATTTAATTAATATATCCAATTAACTTTAAGTTATATTTATTTAAATTATTTATTCGAATTTCAAGTTTACACGCTCGTGTACATACTCATTTCTAAAATATTCATATTAAGACTATAGTTTAATTATTACTTAGTACTCAATAATTTCATTGGTTGAATGCTAGATTTGTAGACTTGTAAAATCAATGATGCAAAAGGTACAATGGTTCTTTAGCTTTACTAGTGAAGGTCCACACAACACGATTAAGAAAAATACATATTCAATTAACTTTTATTCATATTATTACTTTAAAAAAGATACATTAATTTAAGTGTATTAGAGTATTGTGTAAATAAACTTTTATTTGGTATTCAACTTTAAACAAAACTTAACCTCATTACTTCCCAAGCTTAAAACATCCCAACTCACAATAATTTTCAATAGTTCACAATATAAAATTTTGCATTTATAAATACATAACCATTAAACCAATATACAAATATAATAAAAATTGATGAAGACAGGGAAAAACCAACAGTATTGAGTGTTCAAAATTACAATAATTTGATTTCTATCTTTCTCATGCATAAATAAATAGTGAATTTTTTTTCAAGAATCTCAAATTTCAAAAGTAATATAATAACCAAGAATTGTTTTTTTAAGTAGGATGGATATAAAACCATATTTTTTTTATTAATTTAGCAAAACTATAATATTTATAACTTTGTTGGAATTTTTAAGAATGAAAATGTAAACATTTTACACACTATTTACTGAATAAATAATAAATAAATTAATAAAATAATAAGAAAAAGTCAAGAATTTCTCCTAATGATCCTCCTTAAATCAATTTCTCTCACTAAACTCAAAAATTAGTTTAACAAACCCTCTGACTCTGACAGACAAACTCTCATCATTCTCTTCCACTACTTTCCGCTACCTTGTCGTTTTGATCAATCCCTCAATCAAAACGCACATTCTCCCCCTTTCTCCCAAACTTCGCCACCCTTTCTCCGCCCAATTTCCCGCGGCTTCAACCTCCGACGCTATCTCTGGCCACGCAGGTATCCTCCTCGCTTCCGATCTAACGCTCTCACACACGTTTTTCTCTTCTCGCTTCGTCGATCATCGTCGACTTACGTTTATGCGTTCGAATAGGGTTTCGGTGCCGGATTCTTCATCCCTGGGTTCCAATTTCGTTTCTCTAATTTCGTTTCCACGTTCTCTTAGTTTCATAACTTTTCGTTTTCTTGATCATGAATTGAAGCAGCGAGTGAAGAAGGTCGTGGACGATGAGCAACGTGTTCGAGGGATACGAACGCCAATACTGCGAGCTCTCGGCGAATCTAACGAAAAAGTGCACTGCTGCTGGTGCTCTTAATGGAGGTACTGGAAAATTCTAACTTGATTCTTCTTTTTTTTTTAAAATTTCCGGCTGTTGTGTTGTGTTGTTGATTTATTTTGTACTTGATTTTATAAGGTATAAATTTAGGTATTTTTGTGTACTTGTATGTCTTTCTTTTGTAGGATATAGTCCAAAAGTTTGTGTTCTCATTCTTGCATATTGTTAAGATATGATTCAAACTCCTTTATTTCTTTAGTGTAGAATTCAGTTATATTGCTTTGCTTGAATTTAGATATTGAATTTATATAATGACGTTTAGGATGAATTAGGATCATTTAAGTTATTGTTGTGTGTACAGTTAATTAGTCAAGTTCATTTGCTTATTTTGTTTATAGGTACTTCTTTCTATTTTAGAATATGATCTAAAAGTATTCTACGATGTGATCTAAAAGTTTACAAGATCTTAGTTTTTCTAAAAATATATGATTGAAACTCTTTCATTACTGAATTCAGTTACATTGCTTGAATTTGGACAATGACACATATCGTGAATTAGGATCCTTTCACTTATTGATGTGTATAGCTCCTTTGGACCCGTTGTGTAGCTCTCCCTGGTGGTTGAAATTCTCTCCAGAAAATTTCTCCTCTCAACAGTTTCCAAGATGTCACAGCCAGCTAGTATTGTTTTTCTTTGGTCATGACTAGACTAGGGGCACTCTTTTATTTGTGTCTTCTATTCTATATTCTATATGTCATTTTAGAAATGTCTCATATACAAAATGTGTAAATTTTGGAGAGACAAGGTTGAAGATCTTGCTAGCGTTTCATAATTGCAATCTGTAATTTCTGCATTTCTTGATGTTGTAAGCTGTGTTTTGGAGCAGATACTGCATTCTGTTGATTTTGGACATTTGGTTATAAAGGTTAACAATGACTATGTAAAGTGACCTATCATCTCTGTTTCGTTGTACTGTACTCTTTCAGAACTTGTTTTCCACCCTCCTGTGTTTGTTGCTGCATCTTTTTTTTGCACTTTTTGTCAGTTGAATGGGTGCGGGGAGGCATTCTAAAGTATGCATCATAGGATAAAGTGAATTCTTGTACACATTTGGTATGCCATCAGATTTTTACTCTATAAATATAAATTCTTATGGATCTTAACGTATTTATAGAAGATTATCTTAATTCTTGAGTAATGAATGAACTATAGGAATGTCAAACTATTGAAAGTTTTTATGTGGATGGAGGAAGTGTTGAATCTTATGATTATTTTGGAGCAATGCACATTTCACTATAATTTTTACGATTTTCTGTTTATTTTCAGAGCAAAAGAAACAAAAAGTTTCTGAAATAAAGACTGGGATTGATGAAGCTGAAGCTTTGGTACTTCTTTTTCTTCTGCATTAGAAAGTTGTCTTTATTTTCCCTATACTCTAATTCTGATATGGTTTATGTAATGAATATGTAGATTCGAAAAATGGACCTCGAGGCAAGAAGTTTGCAGCCAAACGTCAAGGGTGTGCTTCTTGCTAAGTTGCGGGAGTATAAATCGGATCTAAACAATCTTAAAACTGAAGTGAAGAAAATTCTATCTGGTAACTTAAACCCTTCAGCTCGGGATGAATTGTTGGAATCAGGCATGGCAGATGCTATGACGGTATGATTAATTTATTTTAGCATCCTCTTTTGATACTTGAAGATGATTAATTTTGTTATGAAGCTATAACAAGGATGCAATTTCATTATCTTTTCCCTCTGTTTATATATACTTCTCTAGTCAAATCAATGGGTTAAGCAACGCCTTATTGTTGTTGATATTTCTTTTCCCTTTCAAGCAAGCCATGTACATCCCTCACTAGTCATTTTTTTTTCTAGGCAATTCAAATAAAAGTTGAGTTTAGATTACATTGGATCTGTTACACCAATTATCAATTAACGGACATCTTTGAAGCTATTTGAATACTAGAGATAGCGATGCAATTAAGACCAAATTATGTGGACCAAAGTAGTATTTGACCCTTATTTATTATTCTTCAACACATTGTTTATATTATTATTCCATACATGACTAGGTTGATTTCTATGTATGTACTTGATAATAACACATCATTTATGAAATACATCCCTCTTATTAATGGTCAAACAAAGCGAATGAAGTTTAAGCAGTATCTTTTCACACTGCATGAAGGATACTATACCTTTAATGGTAGATAAATTGTAAAGATTAGGTTATAATTTTGCTGGCAGATAGTTATTGTATATCAAATACAACCTTAATATTAGATCTTTTAGAAATTATATTTAACTAATTTAAACCAATTAAAATTATTGATAACATTCATATTTATCTAATTTAGTACTAGATTAGGTTACGCATTAGAGGTTTAATATGATCTGAATGGATAAATAGATTTATAATTTAATTAACTTTTATTCTATTAGATGCTTTGATATTAATAAATTTGTGGTCAACTGGTTTGTGGGACCTCCAAGATTAATATATGTTAGATTATAAATTTGCTGGGCTACATCCAGGGCCAAATCGCAGTTCTATTTTCTGATTTCCAGATTTGAATTCCGTCTTCATTTCTGAACCAACCCTAAACTGACATAATGCAAATACATTAGGCATCTGCTGACCAGAGAACAAGATTAATGGTGTCAACTGAGAGGTTGAATAAGACCAGTGATAGAGTTAAGGATAGTAGGAGAACAATGTTGGAAACAGAAGAGCTTGGTGTCTCGATTCTTCAAGATTTGCATTCACAGCGCCAATCTCTATTGCATGCGCATAACACGGTAATCTCCTTTCATTCTTGTTCAATGGATGATATGTTTTACTATTAGTGACATGAAATTTTACTTTTCAATTAAAAGTAATTTCAAGTCTAATATGAAATGTTCTTTTCCTTGAGTCAAATGCGTAGTAACAGTAGTGTTAACACCATAAAAAGTACATATCTTTTGATCTACTGATGGTTGTATTCCCTCATGCAGCTCCATGGAGTGGATGATAACATAGGCAAGAGCAAGAAAATTTTGACCAACATGTCAAGAAGGATGAACAAGAACAAATGGATTATTGGTGGCATTGTTTTGGTTCTGGTTATTGCGATCATCGTGATCCTGTACTTCAAACTTTCTAAATAGCCAATCAATTACCTTTCCTTGTAATGGTCATAAAGGTCGCCAAAATACAATGATTACTATTATTTCCCATTGTGCCCCCTCCTCGTTTGTGATTTGTGAGTGTTTTTTGGTCAAAGATGATGCATTGTGCAGTGTTGCCATTCAGCTTCATACTGTTAGCTTCTTTCAATGTATGTATCTAATGATGGGTTTGGCATGTATGGAGTATTGATTTTTACTTTTTTTTGTGTTCAGTTGTTACATGATTTTAATCATGAAACCAAATTTTGTGTGGTTATGGTCTTCAAATATAGACTAATATTGGTTCTAATCCGTTGGAGTAAAGTATGCAGCTACAATTTTGCATGTAAATCACCTGCTTGCCATCCTGTATAATAAAATCTTCAGAACTATTACAGAAGTTTAATGAGAAGGATGATGTGAAATGTGAACGGAAACCATGTTAAATAATCATCATGCGTATTAATTCCGTAAAGCATATATTCTCCCTTAATTTGATTAATCAAAATGAATTTCTTACTTTCTTTTCTAATCAGATTTTCTTTTTAATTTAAGATATAATTAAACGTCTTCCCATCTATTATCTTAAAAAACTAAACATTATGGTAAAGGGAAAAAGAAATATTCTGTAAACTATAAAACAATGTTTACCTTTTACAATTCATTAACTTAATCAATATATTAGATTAAAATTTAGTTAAAAGGTAATATACACACACACACACACACATATATATATATATATATATATATATATATATATATATATATATATATATATATATATATACACACACATTTCACCTAATCCAAACTATTGTAATGGAATTGAATGCAATTAAACTCTTTTTACCATACATTATTATTGCACCAAATTTTGTTGGCTGAAATTCCTTAAATTTGTTGTAAAATGTAAATATTTTGAAAGAAATTGACGAGAGAGTGAGCATGCATGCATATAATTTCCTTTGCCTTAACTCCAGTCATCGCCATATGGTATGAGATGGTCACATTCACACATCAGACAACATCACTGTCCTCTCTTCTTCCGTTCTCTTCTCCGGAGATGCGCCCGCGCCTCTGCCCTCCGTCCCGGCGAGCAGCTCCACGCCGCCGCCACCGTTTCCGGCCTCCTCTCCTCTCCCTCCAACTTCCTCCTTAACGCCCTCCTCCACCTCTACGCTGCTTGCTCTCTCCCCCTACACGCGCAGAAACTGTTCGATCAAATTCCCCACAGTCACAAGGACTCTGTGGACTACACCGTCCTCATCCGCTGCTCCCACCCCCTCGATTCCCTCCGTTTCTTCCTCAAAATGCGCCAACGCTCCCTCCCCGTCGATGGGGTCACGCTAATCTGTGCTCTTGGCGCGTGTGCCAGGCTCGAGGAGGACAACCTCGTGGCTCAAATGCACGTGGGTGTGGTGAAGTTCGGGCTTTTGAGGCACATCAAAGTGTGCAATGCTGTGATGGATGGTTATGTTAAGTGTGGGCTTTTGGGTGAGGCTAGAAGGGTGTTTAGGGAGATTGAGGAACCCAGTGTTGTTTCTTGGACTGTGGTGTTGGAAGGTACAGTGAAATGGGAGGGCGTGGAGAGTGGGAGAGTGGTGTTTGATGAAATGCCGGAGAGAAATGAGGTTGCTTGGACTGTTATGATAAAGGGGTATGTTGGAAATGGGTTTACAAAGGAGGCTTTTATGCTTCTCGGAGAAATGGTTTTTGGTAATCAACATAGGTTGGGTCTTGCAGAAGGAGCTAGTCTGTCACAACGTGGTGAACCGAGGTTTAAATCTCCTTTGAGAGTGGTAACCACATCAAGTGCCAGGCAATGGCTTCAAGAAGAGAAAGACCGGGGTTTTGATAACCAAGAGGCATTCTGTGATGTGGAAAGAGCTAGCCTCCTACAATGTAGCGAATCAAAAATTGAATTCCTGCGGGAAAAGATGTCTACTTTTAGTATTCCACAATATGTTGGACATGATTGGTTTCGAAGAAAGACACTTGTAGAAAACCAAAACGAAAAGGAGATGGTTTATTGTTGTGGATTTGGGTTGAATTGGGTTACTTTGTGTTCTGTTTTATCTGCTTGTTCTCAGTCTGGTGATGTGAGTGTGGGAAGGTGGGTTCATTGTTATGCTGTTAAGGCTATGGGGTGGGATTTGGGTGTTATGGTGGGGACAAGTTTGGTTGACATGTATGCCAAATGTGGGAGGGTAAGAGCTGCGTTGATGGTGTTTAGGCACATGCCACGGAGGAATGTGGTGGCATGGAATGCCATACTTGGTGGGTTGGCCATGCATGGGATGGGGAAAGTTGTAGTGGAGATGTTCGAGTCCATGGTGGAAGAGGTGAAGCCTGATGCTGTTACTTTCATGGCCTTGTTAAGTGCTTGCAGCCATTCGGGTCTTGTTCAACAGGGTAGGCAGTGTTTTCATGATATGGAGTCTGTTTATCGGGTACGACGGGAAGTAGAGCATTATGCTTGCATGGTGGATCTTCTTGGTCGAGCTGGACGATTGGAAGAAGCTGATGTTTTGGTGAGGAAGATGCCAATTCCTCCAAATGAAGTTGTTTTGGGGTCCCTTTTGGGTGCTTGTTATGCACATGGTAAGTTGAACCTGGGGGAGAAGATTATGAGGGATTTGGTTGAGATGGATCCCCTCAACACAGAATATCATATCCTGCTTTCAAACATGTTTGCATTGAGTGGGAAAGTAGACAAGGCAAATTCCCTCAGAAAGGTTCTTAAGAATAGGGGTATCAAAAAGGTGCCAGGAATGAGTTCGATATATGTTGATGGCCAACTTCATCGGTTCATTGCTGGGGATAAATCTCACCCAAGAACTGCAGATATATACATGAAGCTTGATGACATGATTTGCAAACTGAGGTTGGCTGGCTATGTTCCCAACACAAATTGTCAAGTGCTGTTTGGTTGTTCCAATGGGGATGATTGTATGGAAGCATTGGAGGAGGTAGAACAAGTGTTGTTCACTCACAGTGAGAAACTTGCACTTTGTTTTGGCCTAATGACCACACCACTCGGTTCTCCCCTCTGTATTTTCAAGAACCTTAGGATATGCCAGGATTGTCATTCTGCTATTAAGATTTCTTCTGATGTCTATAAACGTGAAATTGTTGTTCGAGATCGTTATCGTTTTCATAGTTTCAAGCAAGGCTCTTGTTCTTGCTCTGATTATTGGTGAATTACACTTATAACTTGAAGCCACCATTTGGACCAGGAAATTGAAGTCTTTCGATGAGGACAAAGAATAACAGTTTTACAGTATATAGATATATCGTACAATGCTTTCTGCAATAATATTCTGTTTTTCTCAATCATATGTTGCTCACATTTTTATAATTTTCTGTCTCTTTCGTTGTTAATATTAAAGATTTGTATCAATAATATATATGATTATAAGAAGATTTCGTGTAAATTTGGGAAACAGAATCTCTGTTTTCATTTTACTATTTTTGATATTGCGCCTAATTCTTCTGCAAGTTTTATCAATATAACATATTCTGTGTCAAATTTTGGGTTTGAAACAATAAATGGTAAGAATTGTTTTTCCTCCATAGATGTTCCACTAACAAAAATTGATTGTATGAATATAAGTTTTCTTGTCTGTATGAAAATGTGCTTTTACTTTCAAGACTTGTTGTGCATTCACTTTTCTCACATTTGGATACTTTTCCTCAAATTGGAACAATGTTGATATTGAGCAAGGGATTCCAACAATTTTAAGAAATTGAAATATTTAATAATTGAATTATTTGTAATTAAATTTTCTTCATTTTATATGTAATTAGTTTGGATGAAGTAATTGAAATATCTTAAATTTTAATTTTCTTGTTTGGATAAAACAATTTAATTTTTATTTACAGCAAACTTAACTTTACTTTTGAATCTAACTTAACTTAGTTCGACCTTCAATTTAGTACGACTCGTCTTGACTTTTGGTTCAAGTCGACTTGAGCCGATTTGACCTCCAATGTTCGACTTAGGCTGATTCAAATAGATTCGATCTCGACACAATTGAATCAATTCAACCTTAGCCAATTCGGTCCGAGTTGAATCGACTCAACCTTCAACTAGGGTAGATTAGTTTAAACCTTATGTTGACGCCAACTCGACTCAACCTTGGACTCATATTGACATGGCTTGACCTCCAGCTAGGGCCGGCTCAGCTTAAAGCAGTCTTGTTTGGACCTTCTGGCTGAGCCAACTCGGTTTGAACTTCGGTCCAGGCTGAATCCACTTGATGAAGGTGAATGACAAAGACAAGTAACAAAGACAAACAATAGAGACAAAAATACTAGGGTTGATATGAAGAAGAAGACACACCAACATGAGAGTTTTTATGTTTGTTTATCTAATGTTAGGATTGAGATGCAACATAAGTGAACAATGGAGGCAAATGAAAAAAATGAAACAAAGAAAGATGCACTACAGGAGTTTTAAGTTTGGTTCAACCTTCAACCAGGGCCGATTTGGTTCCAAGTCATAGTCTCGACCTTCGGCCAGGCCATCTTGTTCTCGACTTTCCCAGATTAACAAGGTTGTCCTTAGATCTAAGATGACTCATTCCAACCTTCACCTGGGACCGACTCGGCTTGACCCGAGGTCTAACATGACTCAACTCAACTTGGGGCTCAGGCATACTCAACTCGACCTTACGTTTAGGTTGAATCAACTTGACCTTTGGCTCAAATCGACTAGGCTCGACCTTCAGCCAAGGCCAACTAGTCTCGACCTTTGACCTAACTGACTTGACTTGACCTTCTATCTGGCCGACTAGGCTCAAACTGTGCCCCGGGCTAACTCAAATTGACTTGTTGTTTGGCTGACTAAGCTCGACCTTCGACCAAAATGACCCAACTTAACCGATCGACTCGACTTAGAGAAATCTCGTCTCGACCTTCAGCTTAGAGTAAGCTCGTCTTGACCTTCAGCTAGGATCAACTTGACTCAACTTGGGGACTGGGCCAACTTGACTCGACCTTTGGTCTGGGATGAATCATCTTAACCTTCGGTTCAGGCCGACTCATCTTGACCTTCTTCTCGGGTTGGCTCGACTTGATCTTTGTCCTAGGCCAACCAAACTCAACCTTGGTCTGGGCTATTCTGACTCAAAATTCTGCTTGGGCCGGCCCCACTTGACATTCGACCCGAGTCGGTCAAACTTGACCTTTGACTCGGGTTAGCCCAACTTGACTTAGGGCTTGGGCTTACTCGGCTTGACATTCGGCTTGGGTCGACTCGGTTTGACCTTCGTCCCGGGACAACTCGACTCGACCTTCAACCCGACCTGACTTGGCTCGACCTTTAGCCCGGGCCAACCCGGCTCAGCCTTTGGCCCAACTTGAACCAACTTTATCTTTGACCCGGCTCGACCTTTGGTCCAAACTGGCTCACCCGACCTTTAACCTAGGCGGGCTTGGCTTGGCTCAACTTGAGGCTTATGCTAACTCGGCTCAACCATTGGTCAAGGCCAAATCGACTCGACCTTCGACTAAGCTTGACCTTTGACCGAGCTTGACCTTCGACCCAGCTTGACCTTCAAATCGGGCCAATCAGGCTTGACCTCTGGTCCAGGCTAGTTCGGCATAGGCCCGCCTGACTCAACCTTTAGCCCTGACTCGCCCAACTCGACCTTTGACCTAATCTGACTCGACTCAACCTTATACCCAACCCGACTCGACTTTTTGGACATGTGGACATCTTTTGTCCTAACGAATGAACAATTTCACAACTTTGAGAAATTTCAATTTTCTTTTTTTTTGGAGTAAATTTCAAATTCTACTATTTTATTTATTTGAAATACATTCTTAAAATTCTTCAATTTCAATTCCTTCCAATTTCATCATTCAAACATATAATTTTTCTTGAAAAAAATTTCAAATTATGCAAATAAATGAATTACTCTCTTAAATTATCTCATCCGATTACAAGAATAAATAAGGATTGCAATTGTTATTATTTTCAGCACATCCAAAATTTGATTAGATAATTTAATTTATGATTTGATTAATATCTAAAATAATTGGAATGAAACCAAATTAACTAAACCGTAATGTAATATATTAATTTTACTACTATATGTAATTAAGCCTTCACAAAAAAAAAGTTTAATCATGCCTTTGGTTCCTATTTTCGTAGCAAAATCTTAATTTGGTTCCTCTATTTTTTTTTATCTCAATTTGGTCCATTCCGTTAGTGGTACAGTAACACCTTAAAGAGGGTGTGTCACGTGTTCCTGGATTTTTTGACTTTTTTATTTTTATTTTTTGATTTTTTTTATTTTTGATTATATTTTTTTGAATTTAAAAAAAAAATTGTCACGTGTCAAGTTGTCATTGTACCATATGGATGTGACAGAGTGATGTGGTAATGACAATGACACGTGTCACTTATATGTCAGGTGTCATTTCTACTTTCTCAATTTTGTCCCTTTATTTTAATTTTTATCTCAATTTAGTCCCTATTTTTGTAAAAAATGAGCAACTTTGTCCCTCTCCAATTTGAAATCAAAGTTGTTTTTTATATAAATGTACACAAATATTTCTATCAAAATTGATATTTCAAGTGAATATTTTTAACAAAATTAAGTTTATTTAATATTGTTTTAAAGTTGTTAATAGAAAAAAAATTGATAAATTATATTGATATTTTATTACATCGTACTTTACTATTGTTTTTTTATTTGAATTTATATTTTAAATAATTGTATATTTTTAAAATATGTAAAGTTTAATGATTTGTACACAAAGGTTTGAATTGGTGTAAAAATAACAATTATAAAAATTTTAAAAATAATTTTAACTAGTTCATGTAATAATCAAAAACATATAAATTTAAAATTTGAAAACAATTTTAAGCAAAGCTGGATGTGAAACACAAATTTAAATAAATTTAGTTATGTTAAAAATATATAATAAAAATATCAATTTGAATAAAAATATCAAATTTAATAAAAATATTTGTATAACATTTATATAAAAATTAATTTTTTTTTTAATTTGGAGAGGGACGAAATTACACTATTTTTACAAAAATAGGAACTAAATTGAGACAAAAATTAGAATATAGGGACCAGATTGAGAATGAGAAAATGATACCTGGTATAATACTGACACGTGACATTATCACTATCACATCATTTTGTCACTACCACGTGGTCCGACTACAGCTTGATACGTGACAATTTTTTTATTTTTTTTTTAAATTCAAAAAAATAAAATAAAAATAAATTCAAAAAATCCAGAAACTGACACGTGATACCCCATCTAACGCTGTTATTGTACCACTAACGGAAAGGACTAAATTGAGATCAAATCTCCCAAAACAGGGACCAAATTGAGATAAAAAAATAAAGGAACCAAATCGAGATTTTGTTATGAAAATGAGGACCAAAGACATAATTAAAAAAAAATCATAAAACTTAAATCAAGTTATATTTTACAAAAAAAAACTTTAAATTAACAAATCCAATTTAAATAAAATACAAGTTGTACAAAATATTTGTATTAAATAATTTTTCAATACAAAATAGCTCAACAAACGTATAACTTTTAGAAAATATTAAAACAAAACAGGTTGGATGGTAAGAAAAAGGATCCGAAATCATCTAAACAAATACATCAAATCTATTCTCAAATTGTAATATCTCAAAATTAACTTTAAACGATAGGTACGGTTCGATCTCTTGCATCTTGGCAAAATGTGAATGTGAAAAGCGCGTAGATATTTATTAGATATTTTGGTTGATTTTGACTCCAAACGATACAGCATAAGTTTACGTTGTTGTAGTTTGTACTTTTAGTGTTTATATTATTATAAGCAACTATCGTGTAATGAAATAAAAGTGTGGAAAATTTTACAAATATATAATATATTTTTGTACATTATTTTTCTATTCATATTATTTATTTTAAATCTTCAATTTCGCTTAAACATGCAGCTTTCAGTAGTTGGTATATAATATATATATATATATATATATATATATATATATATTTAAACACTTCTGGGATTAACAATTACAAAACATTTTTTCAAAATATGTATATAGTAAATTGTTTTAAGATTTTAATGTAAAAATAGTATCAAATGTGTTAATATATTTGTAATACAAATGTTTTATATGAAAAATCACAATCTCCTTCTTAATATGTTAACTTCACTACCTACATATAATTAAGTTTTAGAAAAAGAAAAACTAAAACTTAAATAAAGTTATATTTTACAAAAAATATATTTTGAAATGAACAAATGCATTTAAATAGAATCCATGTTGTATAAAATATTTTTATTAGATAATTTTTTATCAATACAAAAATAGTTCAAAAAACTTATAATTTTTAGAGAATATTAAAACAAAACAGATTGGATGGTAAGAAACAGGATCCGAAGTCATCTAAACAAATATATCAAATCCATTGTCAAATTGTAATCTCTCAAAATTAACTTTAAACCAACCCTCAAGCAAGCTTAGGGGAAATCAATGTAGTTTTAATACAATTTATTTACAATCTAAAATTAATTTATATAAGTTAAAATTTAGATTTCCGAAAAAATATTAAGAAAATAATTTCTACGCCATTAAAAGATCTTTCACATTAAAATATTCAGTATTAATTTTTCTTCTCTAGTTATTATGTTTAATTTATTATTCTTATTAAATTTATAATTAATTTTTTCTTGATTGAAGGTCTATGTTATTTTTTTTTTCATTATTAAGAGTTTATTTAATTATGCAAAAGATCAAATTGGTGTTCTTTAAATGTTTGCATGACTCTCTCTTGCAAAAAGTCTTTTATATATATATATATATATATATATATATATATATATATATATATATATATATAAATATAAAAGTCAAAACTTATTTGAGAAGACAAATATAATGACTTTGTCAAGAAGTCATTGTGTTTCTCACACTCCCATTGATCGGTAGTTTAATTCAATTTAATATTTAATTCCTTGATTAATATTAATTTTACTTGTTTTAACTACTATATTTGAGATTTTTTTCAACTACGAAAATTGTGAAAATTAGACTCTAAAACAAGATGGAAGATGAATTTTTTGTTGATTGTTTGATTACATACAATATTGAGAGAATGATTCTTGATAAGTTTGATATATATATTATATCATTGATAAATTCTATGACATGAAAAAATGACGTGCACAACTTAAATAAGAGGTATCATGTATTTCTTTATTGTGATTTAATTTTTATTAATTTTTTTTCTTTTGAACCCTTTCTTGAATTTCTGGATCCATCTTCTATTATGATGGTTGTGTTTGAACATTATTTTATCACTTGACCCATTTTGATGTATACTAAATGAGTTAAATATGTTTCTAGTCTCTAACCTTGTACATGAAATTTGAATTTGTCCCTATTCCAAACTTGCATACATTTTGGTATCCAAACTTTAAAATTATGGATATATTATTCACAACCCAACGACATTTTTGGTTGTTTACCAAAATAAGTGGCTTGTCAACAAGAAGGTGACGACACAACGGTGGTTGTAAACGAAAACTAGAACAGAGATTGGAGGCAGAAGACGAATAATAGTAGTGTGCCTCTACAAAATACGAATTTGAACCCTAAATAAAGCTTATGGCCTTAATTTAATTTTTAACCGAAGCCATAAACATGAATTTGACTTGGTTCTCCTCTTCAGCAAGGCCAACCACCATGCTAATGGCAATTTTGAAATATCAAGCAAGTTTTCTGTATCGATTAAAAAGCGCAAAGCATATAGGGATTATGTCCTCGGTATATATTGATTGAGGCAATATCTCACATAAAATAATAATAAAAAAAATGTTAATTTTGAAATTTGAACAAACTTATTTCGAAGCATAAAAAGTTATAGGTCCTGATTCTTGGGAAATTGAAGTGAAAAATCATGTTCTACTTCAATTATATAGTAAATCAAGACAAAAAAGTTGACAAAATAGTCAAAATATCATCGCATCCTTATTATATGTTTCGTTTCCATAAAATCAAAACATAATCGCGATTTCAAATCCCAAAATTGGACTAATGCAGGAACTAATAACTAATGATGTATTAGCAAAGGATTAAACAAATCTAGAAAATGAAAGGTGTAAGTAAAATTTTATACGGAATTAGATTACGTGTTCACAAGAACAAAAATATTAAAGCCAAAATTAAAATTAATACCAAATAGAAAATGAAAACAAAAACATATCCAAGGAAGAAAACATTACAAAAACAAAAACGTATTGTGATTGTGATCTGTTAAAACCACACGCAATATCTATGTATCTGCTGACACGTCTTGTTTAGAACATTTCGTTATATATCGTTGTTCTTGTTTATCATCAAACGATTATATCACAATATTTAGACAAAATCAACTAATCAAATTTGTTGCTTGCCAAACTGTATTAAGTAAGAAAAAACAGAGTTTAATCATTATATATACTCATTTAATTAACAATAATTATTGAATTTAATTTTGAAAATAATTATGATAAAAGTTAATACATAATAATTTATGATTAAATGGTAATACAAAATTATTTTATATTTTTAGTATATGACTATTTTTTTTTCTTTTAAAAGCTACCTACCAAAATATGTTGCTTGTATGCTTGAAGTTGAGGGAAACAAAAACTTAAGGACTATCACTTAATAAGTATTTCAGTTCATTTGAATTCTTAAATTGTTATAACAAAAAAGTCGTATTCTTATTTGTTAAAATAAGAGATGAGAACAGAAATTCAATTCAATAAAGTAATTTGAGTTTTTTTTTTTTTTTTATTAGGTTCTTAAATTGTAATCTGATTGAATACCTGATCTTTCTGGAATTTTGTAACAGGATTTTTAAAATAATCCAAACTTTCATAAATTGTAATCTTTTTGGGTTTCAAACTATTACAAACTAATTTTAGGGGTCTAATTAAGAAAATTGAAGAAGATTAAGGGTCTAATAGACATATTGGTGAATTATACCAAAATAGCATTAACACTAAACAAATCATATCTTATAATTGTTCAATCATAAATTGATATGATCAATTTATTTTACAATTATTACTGAAAGGGCATAGTTACCATATTTACTTATTCCATAGAAGAAAAAAAAAACAGAATTTGAAAGTCATTTGAAAAAAATAATCCATCCATGTACAAAGTGCAGACTGAGAAGTCTGAATCACTCTTTTGTCTTTACAGAGAGATTCATGACAGTTAATCAGAATTAGAAAGTTAGAACACTAAGTCTGAACAGGAATCTTCTTGGTCTTGTTTCTCTTGAACCTGTTATAATCTTGCAATAATCTACCATGGAATTCCTGCTTCATTTCATCCCACACTGTTTTGAAAATCTGTCAACGAATTTATTGATCAACAACTCATCATCAAAAGAACTTGTCTAATCAAATGTAGTTTCATTGCAATGTTTGATGGTTTTTTTTTTTTCTTTTATGTCAAAACGTTAAAGCAATAAATTTATAAATTTTTTTTTGGTATATCAATTATCGTTCAGAATTCAAATGTGAGTCTAAGTCTCACATGAAATAAAAATGAAAAAATTGAATATTATACGGAGATCTATAAAAAACTCACCGTCTTAATATTTTAGATTAAAGATTAAGAATGATGTCGTTGTGTAAATTAAATTTATGTCTCTTTAATATTAAATCTTTCCGGTAATTTTTTTAAATTACCTAACAGTTATTAGGGTTAACTTTTTCATTTTACTGGACGTGAAAATGTGATTATTTTTGGAAATATTATTTCTAAATAGTTTTACGAGAACTAGAACAGGAAGAGAAAGGAAGTGTTAGTTGTGCAATTCAGAGGCAATCTAACCAGCTCTATGGCATTCTGCAAGACACTTTCAGGAATGAAAGCTGTTGCTGGAGAAACACAAAATGCTATCTCCATCTCCATCTGATTCTTGAGCCAACTATGTTTTCCCGTCCTTTCTGGGTATATGGTGCCTCTAACATCAAGGTTTATCTGGTAAGGGTCATTGTAAAGGGCACTCAGACCCTGTAGCTCCCACCTTGTCTGCAAAACAAACTCATCATCATCATCATCATCATCTCTGCATAAGTACTTGTGTATAAACTCAATCTCACTTCTACTTTTTTTTCTTTCTTGTAAGTACTTGTTGAGAAGTTCATCTGGAAAAAGGGCTTACAAAGTGAAGCTCAAGAACTTTGGTGATATGATGAGGAATGTGAGGTGGGTAATCTTCCCCTTTAGACTTGAATGTTAACCTCACATCTGCTACTGGTTTCACACTCAGAAATAAGCACTGTATGGTAGGCATGTTAATCCTCCACTCTTCCTGCATACCAAAACCACTTTCTCGGTTAAACATTCTTCACTCATGTTTCTTACATTGTTTTCTTCATGAAAAGTTGTTTAAGTACCTCATTGATCTGTTTTGTTGTTGCTTTGTCACCAGAAAACACAGCACTGAGAACTCTGTGTTTGTCATCCATGTATTGATCAAATGAAGCCTGCAAAGAACATGCACACCTTCATGTTAGACTCGTTATAGCATGAAAGTGAAGTCCACATTTTTTTGCCGGAACTTTTGGCAAGGAACAATAAAATCAATATCTATTGGTGTATTTCGAAGATACAGTATTTATCAATGTATTTTAAAGATATAACGGAGAAATATAGTATAAAACTTATCAGAGAATTCAAATTTATGAAAATGTGAGATGGAGAGGATAGTGAGAATGTGTCACCCCAGGAAGTTCATGAATAGGGACATTGGCATTGCTTTTGAAACTGAATGAAGAAGTTTTCTGACTCCTGATAATGGAGTTTGATGGTGGTGATGGTGGTGGCTTTGGATGACAATGGCTCTGCAACTTCTTCAGCAATTGATGCTGGCAAGGAACCATGAAAAGGGTTGCCATAATAAGGTTGACTTGGAACAATGAATAAATCAGATGATGTCTTTGTTCATGTGTGTGTTTATGTACACACATCATGGTATTTAAGTACATGGAGTGGTTTCAATTTGTTTACTTTCTAACTTTAGATTTGGGTATTTAAATCCTTATCCTGTTTTTGTTTTCATGATTTATCTTGAAGTTTATTTATATAATTATAATTCTTTCATACTATATTATTTAAGGTTCAGAGAAGAAGAGTCTTATCTCTCTAATATTGAACATGTGGTAGTATTGTATTTATTTAATATTTTTTAAATCTTATTTAATAAATATTTAAGTGGATACGGATTGAGACTATAAATACAACCGTCATTCAAGAAAATTGAAATAAAACACAAATAGAAATAAATATGAAATTTTATTTATTGTTCACCAGTGAAAGGATTATAATGAAATTTTACTTTAAAACAAAAAAAAACACAAAAGTGAAACTGGACACTTCGGTCACACAAATCACGTGTTATCTCAGGTGTAGTACAATAATTCATTTTCTGTACGAAAATGTGCCGCCAAGTTGTCTCAGATATTAATATATATTAACTCTTTTAAAATAAAATAATTAATTTAAGATTTAATTGGTATTTTAATTTCATTATTTATGAGATTTATTTAATGATTTTTTAATTTTCTTAATTTAATTTTTATTTTATAAAATATGATGTTTTGAAAGTAATATTAGTTTTTTATTTGTTTTTATCATAACCTTCTATACAATTTTATTTATCTTTTATTTCTTTTCTTTTCCATCGTAATTTTTTATGGATCTATATCACGTATTTGTATATGATATTTTATAAAAAATTACCAATACTTATTAATAAAATATTTAATTTATAAAACAATAATATTTTTTTATGATAACAATAATTTATAAATTTTATGTTAATAACTTTAATACATATTATTTCAATTTGAATTTATAATATCAATCATATATTTATTATGTCTTTAAAAATTATTATACATTTTTTCAATAGCATATATTATATATCGTATCTCACTATTTTCAAAATAAATATGTCGATAAATATTAATTTTTAATTTTTGTTAGGGGAGGTTATGTTATGTTTATAGAGGAGTTTTATTGGGAAGATACAACACCAATGAGACTTGAATCCACCACTCTCAATCCAAAAACTTACAATGAATTTATGAGTCTTTATTCTTATATAGTACTCTTTTTTCTCATTTCTCATTTCTAACCAATGTAAAACTTAGACTCACATTTAGATTTCTAACGGGTTATACTTACAGCCTCGCCTACTTACATTTTCTTTTTCTTCTCTTTTTTCATCATCCACTATTATCATCTTATCGCTCTTTTCCCGCCAACAATTTTTTCTTCTCTCTTCTCCACCATCCACTATTATATCCACAACTATAGTAAAAAAAAAATATCCATTTTACTTAACGAACAACTCCTCCAAATCATTCAAAAGTTTCAAACCTTAACTCGTAATTCTTGATGAAAATCTTGTTGGAGGAAATTCTCCAATCCGTTGAGTTGTGGTTCAAATTGATCAAAATGATAAAATGTGATCAACTTTTAAATAATAATAACACTAATTTAATGAAAATAACGATATTAAGTTCTTATAAATAAAACTGAAAAAAAATTAAAAATTAAAAAAATTACATTAAGTAAACCTGACGGGTATTAAAAATAAAATACTAATTAAATCGTTAAGTTTTTCTTTTATAAATTATTTCTGAAAGTCGGTGAAAATTATTTTGTATCTTACTAAACTTATTATTCTTTAAAACTAAAACAATAATTTCATGAAATCTGTGGATGTTGCATTTTTGGCTCGTGTAAGGTCCGTTAATATTATTCAGTATTCTTTTTGCCCTAAACTAAAGGGTTGTCCTTTTAAGTGGGCCTAAGGGGCTGGCCCAGTAGATAAAGTCCTTTTCAGTTGCCCTAAGTCATATTTTCACTCCATTTTCAGAGAACTTGAGCTGCAGCCGTCAACCCCCTCCGCTAGGGTTTTGTTCCACTATCACGTTAAGCTAAAGAAACTTATACTCCATTTCTGCGAGCCCATCTTTGAGTTGTTGCGCTCCAAGGTCCCGTGTCGAAGCTTCGATAGCCCTCTTCCAGGTACGGGAAGTTAGGGTTTCTAGTTTCGAGTCATTTTTTATCTGTGTATGAGTTGGTTGATGATTTTATGGTTTGATCTTTCGTTTTGATGCGCGAGAATATCTTGCATGAGTTGTTTGGTTGGAAAACATGGCTGCTGCAGGTGAAACAGTGGTGAAACCTGTTAATTTCGCTCAGGCGAGCCAGCCTCGCCTAGGCGAGACAAATAGGGGCTCGCCCAGGCCAGTTTATGCGAGTGGTCGCCCAGGCGACCCGCTCTTTATTTTGAGTGAGCGAGCATCTCGCCCAGGCGAGAGGGGTCTCGCCTAAGCGAGATCCCGCGTTGCTTCCTGATGCCCTTTTCGAGCCCTCGCCTAGGCGAAGGGGACTCGCCTGAGCGAGACCCTTCAGCCTGAGCGAGGGATTGGGCGAGACTGTTTTGTGTTTGGTTGTGTGTTTACTCTCTTAAGATTGGAATTGTATGGGTATGACTGCCATGATGAGATATATGTACATATGTATGGATATATGTCTAATGGATTGCTATGTATGCGTGACATGATTCATAAATGATGAATGATGGGTGTTGTGGGAACTTGGCATGTGAGATGAATGAGTGTTTTGGAACTAAAGGAACATGGTATTGATATGACATGAGGCCCTAGACTCATGGGGTGGTGATGATCAGATGTATGGATTCAAAATGTGATGCGTATGAGAAATTAATCTCAGAGGTTGGTATGAAATTATAAATATGATTTAATGTTCTCTTATTGTTGATTTATGAATGTTGGTCCGCGTCAGCGTGTAATTCCTTGGGGTCTCTAGGTGAGACTTCCAGGGCTGCGCTTCAGTGGTCGGGACGTAATTCCATGGCCCCTGTTAGTGGGTGCCCATGGTGGTGCCCCATCTGTATAACTAGGTAAGGACTGCATCCTAACACTCTAAGGGGCCAGTTAGTCTCACTTAGAGCAGACTGACCCCTGTGGTGAGAGTAGCAGGAGGCTTGTAATTCATTAAGGGCTAACCTTGTGGTGAGGAAAAATGATTCAATGAAACACTTGTAACACATAGCTCGGGGGTGAGCAGAGGTATCCACCACAAGTGCAAGCGTCCGTTGAATCCGACTAAGTTATATGTATCCGGATGAGTCGAGTCGAGTCGTAGTGTATTGTTTGGAAAGTCGTAATATGCTTGTGTGACGTATGTATGATGGACTGTGAATATGTATCTGATTTCATTGATAAAATGATTGTATGCTCTAGCTTACCCTACTTTTATTGTGGTGTGTTCTGCTGTGTGGTACTCTCTCTTGCGATGATCATCAACTTGTTGGTGTGAGCAGATGCGAGGAACACCCGCGGGCAACAGGGAGGTGATGGTTCCGCGGCGTAATCTACATGGGCTGGTTTTAGTTTCTTTAGTGGGCTTCTCTTTAGGGCTAAAGCCCATGTACTTGTTTGTTCTTTGATTAATCTACTTTTCCTTGTAAACTCGTTAACCGTTTCTTTTTGGGCATCGTGATGTGCCTAGGTTTTAAGGAGTTGGGTTTTGAACTTCACGATTGCGCTTTTAAGTTATCTGTTGTGACGCTTCCTTTAATTTCGTATATTAAATTAAATGGGGTGTTACTAGGGATGGCAATTAGGGCCTGGCCCGCGGGCCCGGCCCGCAGGCCCGCAGAAAAAACGCGGGGCGGGCTAGGATAGTGAGCCCGCGGGCCCGCGGCCCGCACGGGCTAGCCCGCAAGCCCGCATAAAAAAAAAAAAAAACTTGCACTTGTGTATATTAATTACTTCTTTTATGGACTCTTGCATTAACATTTCAAATTTTTGTATAACTGGAAAAGACAAGTATTATGTAACTTTTAATGTGCTAAAATTCAAAGAATACATTGTGTATGTCATAGTATGAATATGATGAAAATGTTGAATTATCAATTTATCATCTAATTTCCCAAAGTCTTTACTTAATTTTGTGAACTTCTTAAAGTTTTCCAATTTTTAAACATTGAAAGTTTTATCATAAAAATAAAATAAATTAAAAAATTAAAAAAAAAAGCGGGCCAACGTATATGCGGGACGGATCAGAGTATGCGGCCCGCATAAAATGTGCGGGGCGGGGCGGACCGACCCGCGATGTGCGGGCCTTATGCGGGACGAGCCTAAACGGGGCGGGCCGGCCCGCATTGCCACCCCTAGGTGTTACAGCTCGAAAACGCTTCTTATTTATTTAAAAAGTTAACATAACAAAGAAATAAAATTTTAATGACTAAATTAATCATTTATTTGTCAAATATTAAGATGTAATTAGAGAATTGAACTTCTTTTCGTAATATTATTTCATATACATTAAATGATTATATATTCAGAGTTTGTGACTTGAACACTATAAAATAAAATGCAAACGAAGACTTTTAAGACTTACTTACGGGTTGGTGAAGGGACCGCTTCCCTTTGGTAGGACGGTAACAAAAGCTTGCAAGATTGGTAGATCATCGTTGCTTTCAAATATCTTCCCAATATTGGGACCACATACCCTATTTAGTAAAAGCAAAACTATTATCATTTTTATAAAACAATAATTGTAATATGTAGATTATTGAGGATAATGACAAATTTTAAATAATAACTTGGAAGGATTAAACTAGTATTTTAAAAATAAATATAATTTTAATGTTTAATTTTGTAAAAACAATATCAGACTTCATTTTTTACTTATTATAAAGTACTATCTAGTTTAATATTTGTTTTTTTCCAAATTAGTTTATGTAAAGTATGATAATAAACTTTAACATCTCAATTAAATTAACATTTCAAGTCAATCATTTGTTATACTGAAATAAAACATTAAATCATTAATATTATATTATTATTTATACGAATAAAAGTCAAAATTAACCAACTTATCAATAAAATAATTTTTTCACAAAAAAACTTGGGAAAGTACATATAATTAAAATTTCATTTGAATTTATTTTTTCACTTACTCACGAAATTAATAATTTGAAACTACAT
>Ga0214544_1002609_pt1:2500-37811 | contig 37811 bp, 12 predicted proteins | sample CNSS3metaG_FD_160074 | JGI IMG/M metagenome (GOLD analysis project Ga0214544, IMG submission 160074) | Root nodule microbial communities from cowpea collected in UCLA plant growth center, Los Angeles, California, USA - CNSS3 | ecosystem: Host-associated > Plants > Roots > Nodule...
GCCAGGTTTATCTCATTTTGAAACAAATATATTGGTAATAGTTTTTTAATTAGTTTAATTATTGTATCCGTGTATACTTTTTAGACACGGTTAAGGAATAAAAAATTATCCAATATAATTTTTAATGTTTTTATTATTTATAATAATCTATGATTAAATAACATCAATGTATATGCATATCTACAATACAGTGATTCAAAATTAGTACAATTTGATTCAAAAATAATATATTTCGATTAAAAGATAATACCGTTCGATTAAAAATTAATGTGGTTCAGTTAAAAAATAGTATAATTGAGTTCAAAGTTAGTACAATTTGATTAAAAAATAACACAATTTAATTTAAAAATATTACAATTCAATTCAAAATTAATATAATTCAGTTCAAAAATATAATAATTCAAAAAATAATTCAGTTCATCATAATTTATTTCAATTCATATTGAAGTGTAATTTAATTCGGTGCTTTCAACTTTTTAGAACATAAAACAGTTTGGTTTATGTCGTCTGAAGTATTTTTCAACAAACCAATTTTCAATTTACTATCATCTTTATCAACAATGCAATTTAGTATATTATACTCTGTTCTCCTTCAAATAATGGTGGATGAGAGAACAAATTACAACAAAATGGAAGTGTAGAATTGAAGTTAGTGTATTTTTTACGCTATCAATGAACTAAATCATTTGTTTATTTTTAAATTAATTATCACTGATACTAAACAATTACATATCATTTGTTTGTAAAAAAACTACTACCAAAACTATTTAATATAAATAAATTTTGTCAAGGAGGAAAAAATAAAAATACTTTTAAAACTTTAAAAATAAAAAAAAAATAATAAAAGTAATTTTTCTTTTGAAAAGAATCAAGAATAAAAAAAATTCAAGTCAAAAAATAATTTAATACACTAAAAGAACCGTGTTTAGAGAATATCATCATTTATGTATTTCTCTTTCTTTCTTCGGGTGCAAACTAACCATAACAAACGCATTCCCTCGATCCTTGGAAATAAAATAACCCAAATCCTCGCCACCGTTATCCAAAACCATATACAGTCAGAAGTGGCGTTCACATTTTTCTCTCCTGCCCAACGCTCCCAACTCTCGCAGTGCCGCCACGTGTCCCATCGTTTTCCGCGTTTATTTCCCTCCTTCTCAGGTAACACTACCGATCACTCCCAAAAACAGTAACTTTTTCTTCGTATAAATCACACCAAATCGAAATCGAATCATCAATTTCAGGTTCCCTTTTCCAGCACTTTCATCGGGATCATCTTCGAACTTTACTTTCACTTTGTGGCTTTCTTTTTCTCGCGCTTGCTGCGCGATTTTCTCGGGAAAATTTTGGAGTTTCTACTGTTTTTTTTGTGCAGTGATCGCTATCGGATTCGGACTCCGATTTCGCCTCGCGAATCGCTAGGGTTTTGTTTCTGTTTTTCCTATGGAGGATAGGAGCTTGTGCTCGTCGGAGTCGGTTGTTGAAGGAAGTCGCGATGTTTGGAGTTCGGAACCGTCGCTCGCTACCTCCGCAGATCACCTCGTTGTAATGGTGAACGGAATTCTCGGACGGTATATCATCGTTGCTTCACTTCGATTTTGATGAGATGCTGTGATTTTACTTTGTTGTGTTTTGGTTTGGTGTTGAGGTTTTGCGGAGTGTTTGTTTGAATTGAGTCTTGTTGCTTTGTGGATTCATTTTAGTGTGCGTGTTTCTTGAAATTAACTGGTTTTTCTGATTCGTGTGTTAATTGTTTGTTTCTGCAGTACAACGGATTGGAAATATGCTGCGGAGCAATTTGTCAAGGAATTGCCTGATAAAGTGTTTGTTCACTGTAAGGCACTTTGAAAACTTTGGTGATTGTACTGGTGTGGTTAAAACAAGAGATTGTTGGTGTTTTGTATAGGATTGTTTGATTTATCTTAAGAATAAATAATGCTAACTGGTAAAAGGGTAGAAGTCTTTTACAATGTAAAAGTTTCGAGTTTCATGTACGGTAAGTTCATTAGTTGTTATAATATTCACCTTGAAAATCATATGAATGATGATGATATCTGATTAGTTGAAATTATAATGACATTTACATTAACAGTTTATTCAAATTGAACGCTTTGTAGTCGTTCGATATTGTGTTTGTAATGGCTATGGCCGACCGAAGTGTGATTTGACCTCTAGAATGTTTGTTGTGTTTGAACCAAATGTTTATTCCTGCATTTCCTTTTTTATGCTTTGATTGTAAACTGTGTAGAAAGTATCATTAAGAAATTGTTCAAAGTAATGTAATGGACTATAAATTTTGTATATTGTGCTTGCTTTTACGTTTCTCCATTTTTCCACCCAGGTAGCGAACGAAATGTGTCTATTCTCACTTTAGATGGTGTGGATGTAATGGGGGAGAGATTAGCAGAAGAGGTCAGTATCTGATTATAATGGAGACCTGTTTTATGAATTAGCACGTCTTGTGAAAGTCTGTTTAATCTATTCTCACTGGATTCACTCTGTTGATTATATTACCTATCTTTGCCATTATATCATAAATGTTATTATTCTTGTGATATACAAGAAGGAATATCCTGAGTATGTATAGGGGAAACGAAACAAGTGAACATATTAGTATAATCTTAGTATTAAGTTCTGTATCAAATCATATGAAGTATGCTGCACCAAATTTGTCTTTTACATATCCTTTGTGCCAATGGTGAAGCATGCCATGTGGATGTTTTTACATGGATCTGTCATGAAATGTTTGTAATTTATTGGAAAACAAAAGAACTGTTCCTACATTAGAATTTTGGAAGTCTATATGTTTGAAGAAGGGAACTTAAAGTTTGTTCACTATTTCTATTAGATATGTCAATTTCTGTACTATTCTGGAGATGGATAAATTCTGTGTCTTTATGTTAAAATGAATCTATTTGTTAACCAAATAAATGTAAATTTAAGATATTTACTCTTGATTTTCCTGTATATAATTATTGGTTATTAACAGCCACTCTAACATTTAGGTGCTTGAAGTGATTCGAAGCAAGCCAAATATGCGTAAGATATCCTTTGTTGCACACTCTGTGGGAGGACTAGTGGCACGATACGCAATTGGGAGGCTGTATAGGCCACCTGAAAAAGGATCTATGAAGGACTCTTGCAATGAAGAAAATAAGGAGAGCCCAGTGGGCACAATAGGTGGCTTGGAGGCTATGAATTTCATTGCTGTGGCCACACCTCATTTAGGATCAAGGGGCAATAAGCAGGTACGAACATCTTAATTTTTTCTTGGTTTCTCAAACATAATGATTAACCAAAGAAATTGTTGGCAATGTAATAAATCTAGCGTAGCTTAGTTTCCAGATTCATTTTTCATGTGCACATTAGGGAAATTTTGGCCTACTCATCACATGTAACCCCTATAATACTTTTTATGGAAGAGGGAAATGAATTTTAATCAGTATGGTATAGGTTTTGAGTTATTGATCTTTTGTCATTCTATTTTTTATTGTTGCAAAATTAATTATCCATGTGTATAGACCTAGACCTGTGTATGGTTTGGCTTTTTAAAAACCAAACCACTTTATAAAATGGTTCACTTTTGTTTTTTAAAATGGTTATTTTTTTTTAGGGTTAAGTTGATTAAACCTTTTCTGGAAGTGACTTTTTTTCTCACTAAACTGAATGGTTTTATAATTAAGTATTGATCGTGTTGCTTTGGAGTTGGTAAACACACCTACGTAGACTTCTTTTAACTAACCCCCATTAGTAGTTTGTTACAGTAATGCTATTTAACGGTTTCTTAGTTATATTAGCGAGTGAGTTACTTTTGGACCAGAATAATAAGAGAAATAAGGCATATTGCCTATAAATAAAGAGGTGAAAAGAACAGAGAGAGATATCTGCTCATTTATGAGAGAATTTGGGCCATTATGCATGGGGAGGTGCAGATTGTTTAAGTTCTGCACGTTAGGCACTGTATTGAGGGGAGCAATCCCTTGGACTTTCTAATAAGATACTGGGTTTCTATCACTCCGTTTACTCATCCAGATAACTTATATCTATTGGCTTGTCAATATCATTGCAAATTTGAAGTGTCATCCTACAACTTGTTCCAATATTTGATGAAACCAATAGTAAGTGTTTGAAGGTACTCCCCAAGGCCCAGGAACAATACACTAAATCAATTATTAATTGATAATTAAAAAGGTCCAAAGTTGACCTGATGTTGTTGGAGTGTAACTAGACTTTTTCAGTATAAATAATTACTTCTAAAGAGTCTTCTATTTCTTTCTCCATCAGTCTGTCTTCCATAGAAAATGATTATTTTTGGATTTCTTTCATAGGTTGTAATGAAGATAATTTTATAAAGTATGTTGCAATACCATTAGGGATGACATAAAATTCTTATGTTTGACCGGAGCTATTTTCGGGAAAGAAAGTTGTATCACCTTTTGCTACTTGGGGATTTAAATATGTTAATGGTTTTTGAACCAGGTTCCATTTCTTTTGGGGGTACCCGCTTTTGAGAAAGTTGCCAGTTGTGTTATTCATTTCATTTTTAGAAGAACTGGTCGGCATCTTTTCCTTACTGATGATGATGAAGGAAAACCTCCATTACTTAAACGCATGATTGAAGACTACGGTGATTTGTATTTCATGTATGTTTGTTGCACCATATATTTGTTTGCTTTCATATACATGTAATTTGCTGAGATTGATTCCTCTAAAGGATCTTCATGTCTTCTGATTGTCTTGTGTAGGTCTGCATTGCGCAGTTTTAAACGCCGATTTGCATATTCAAATGTGGACTATGATCGTATCCTTATTTGCTTCTCTCTACTGATTCTAGGTGCATTTAATTGCACATTATTTTATTTGGTTTTCCTTTATAAAATAATTTAGATATTGTTGGCTGGAGAACGTCATCAATTAGACGTCAAAGTGAACTTGCAAATGTATATTACTAACTTATCTTTTTATGTTGTCTGATTTAATGGATCATTGTTATCATATAATGAGCTAAATTATTTGGTTGGTAGTGGAAGGATACCGTCAATGAAAAATATACACATGTTGTATATGAAGAGCACTGCAAGGCTTGTTCTGATGCTGAACAGTATGACATATTGGAAGATAACAACTCTGACAAGATAGAAGGTTAGCGTCTTCAGTATTTTTTATGAATGTAAACTTTTCTTGGTTTTGGATCTTCACTCATTGTAGGTTTTTTGCGTTCCACTACACCCCCTCTACATGGTTAATCTTCCCTTACTTTTCTGCATCCATATAATTTTTGGCCAATCAGTCGTGTGAATACTACTGATGTCATTAATATTAATCTAATGCTGCCGTTCCCTAAATTATTTTTGTCCGTCAATTGCAATTTGGTTTAGAGTATGGTGTGTACTGATGTGTTACAAAAACAAGACAATGCACCAACCTCTATTTGCAGTAGGTGATAAAATCAAATAATGAAATATGGAAACCACTCCGGAGGTCATCTAGCATACTCTAAATTACTATTCGGAAGGTACAAAATCAAGATACTATGAGATATTTTTTAGAATATTCTAACAATATCCAAAATTGTTTGTTTTAAAAAGAAATCCATAATCTTGTGCATCAAGTAACTTTTAAGCATTAAATAATCCCGTAGGTAGGAAGGTGAATATCTTTAATGGTGCAATCAAACCATGGGAAAAGCTGAACAGTTCCCGAACCAACCCTGATAAACAATGACAAATTTCTTTTTATGAATCAGCTATGGTCAGCTTCATTAACAGAGACCATAGAAAGGTCTTTATGCTAGATGGCTCTACACTTGTTTTAATTTTGTAGACCCCAGCAATTTTTGTTGATCCATTTGTAGCTGGCTCTAGGTAATAAAGAGGACAAGATTTGGTTGTTATAGGTGCCATTGATCTTGCCCTGGATAACTAAAGTGTCCTGAATTTGGGCCACAGAGTCACGGGGGTCTGTTTCTTTCTATTTTACGTTATCTTCAATTTTTAAACTATTTCTAACTCGAATGAAAACTTGCAGAGGAGCTTGTAACAGGCTTATCTCGTGTGTCATGGGAAAAAGTAGATGTTAGCTTCCGCAATAGTAAGAATAGATTTGCTTCTCATACTATCATTCAGGTCTGTGTCTTGCTATACCCTTTAAATTTTGATGTATGGCTCATAATTAATCACCATTTAAATTATCCTCTTCTGATATACCCAGTCTTTCAAACTGACTTGTTTGAATGCTTTGTTTTATTTTATCTGCGCATGTTCTTCCTTCATCCCTTACAATGTTTTACAGGTCAAAGACCACATCACACAAATAGAAGGTGCAGATGTTATACAGCATATGATTGATCATTTTCTTCTCTAGCAGCCTTCTGTCTCTTAAATATGCCTTCTTGGTAATATATGCTTCCTATAGGTAAATCTAAAGTGACTATGCTATTTATAAGTAAGCTAGAGTTGATAATAATCGAATTTATCTGAAATTGAATTCGTTGTAGGATGGAAACAATTGGTTTCCTGAGTGATGAAATTGCCGTGAAGAAGAAAATGATTTTTTTGTTTATGGATCTCATCCATAACTTGACACTGTATAAACTAGTCGGAAACCGTGAAATGCACGGGGACAATAGAATTTCAAATATTTATATTCCATTTTTTGTGTATCCGCATTTAAGGTTATTTATTTACGAAATTGATTTGTATATATACACCTATGTAAATGTTTTTTACATTGTAATTTAATCTGTTCATATGGTATGTACAGTTAATTTATTAACCATATAATAACTAATTAAAGGTCAGGTGATGATTTTTAATTAATTGACAATTTACATCGACTGCACTAAAATTAAACTATTTATTTATTTTACATCTGGCCCACATCGTTCTCTATAATAAAAAATTAAATATTTCAAAACAGTTTATATATAAATAAAAATATTTGTATAAAATACAGCCTGTAAATAATATAATATATAATAATTGTTTCAGTTTTCTAATAGCCCTGATTTTAAGGTTATACTAATTCTATATTGAAGAGTTTACGGTGATCATAATAACAGTAGTGATTTTGAAGTCAGGCAGTGAATTCGAAAAAATATATATTAGGCGAATGTATTATTATTATTATTATTATTGTAAATTGATTTCAGGTTTAATTAGTCACGATTTCTGTTTTTCTTTTTTAAATGTTAATTTGGTCTTTTAATTTTTTTTTAGTTTTAATTCAATTTCTTGATTTGTAAAAGTAAATGTAATTTATTCATGAGAGTCGTATCTAGGCTAGTTTAGTTCGTCTCATAAGTTTTGTTCAGTAGGTCGCGAGTTGGTCAACTTTTTTTTTTAATTTTTTAATGATAAAGTTTTTGATGTTCAATAAATTAAAAAATTTTATTAACTAATAATTTCATCAAATTAAACAAAGACTTTGAGAAAGACTTTGGGAAGTTGAATGATAAATTAATAATTCAAAATTTTTGTTATATTCATACGATTTATTTTTTAAAATTTTATCACATTTAAAAATATATAATATTTTTATTTTTCATTTACACAAAAACTTGAAACATGTATGCAGAAGTCCAAAAAAAAAGTAATCAATTTACACAAGTGTAATTTATTTTATACGAGTTAAGAACTAGCCCGTGTGGACCGTAGGTTATGCAGATCGAACTTCTGCGAGCCAGTGAGTCCAATATCTTGCTCCATCCCGCATTTTTTTGGCAGCTTACAGACTGAACCACCAGGACAAATTCATATTACCACCCCTAATTTAACTTTCTTATACATAGAGAGTTTTACCTTTAATAGCATACAATGGATCATTTATAAAAATAATACGAGGTAAATCTTAAAGCATTTATATATATAAGATTAAGCGTCATGTTAAATTGTTTGAATAATTACTACAAGTACTAAGTAATTTATATGATGATTAGTGTTTAATTTAGATTTTTTTTGATAGATACTAAAAAAGAAGTCTACAAAATTTAAAAAACAATTAACTATAATTGAAAATTTAGGAGGGAAGGAGGGACGAGAGTGTTAGTTCGAATTTAAGAATATTGACATGTAATATAAGCTTTAGGGAGAGGTAAAAAAGAATAAAAAGAGTTTTACCACTCCTTTTGCTTTGAGTGGTTGTGAGATAAAGAGAAAAATATAGGGAAGATAATATGAATGAACAAGCTACTTTTGAATGGATTAAAAAAGGAACACAAATGAGTAAGTTACTTATATAACATGTTATGTTAGTGTTACTAAACTTTAGGAATTTAAGAGTTATGTGAGACAAATATAGGTCAACTCGTCGTTAGTCCCAGCAAGTTGCAGGTTATGCAGCCAAATATGGATTAAAACACTAACTTGTTCGACATTTTTTCTTTTGAGTTTGAGGGTCGACTCACGTGACTCATCCCACATTGTCATGTCTTAAAAAATGAAACAAAATTTTGCCTTAAGAATTCTACAACAACCCATGGTCAAATTGTTAGTCTTTTACTTTCTACACCCCACAATTTCTTTGAGAATTTTTAAATTTTTAAAATGATCATTTTAAGTTTCATAAAAAAATATTTTTCCAAAAAAATGTCATAAATTTTCAGTTTCATTTTACCTTTATTTTAACATTATAAAAGCTTGGTTTTATTTATATGTTCAACTTTATTTAGTATGCTATTTTTAAATTATCAAATTTTTAGAATTATAATCATTTTATAATTTCTCTAAGAAAGATATCTTAACAATAAATTGACAATAAATTTTTATAATAGAAATTGGGATGTTACACTTATACATTATAAGAATTTTTATAATTGTTAATAAATTTTTATCAACATAATTAAATTCGTTGATAAACTTAAACTTATCAATAAACTTAAACTTAAATTACCGACATATATTTTTGTTAGTAATGAATTTGCAACTAATATTTGTCTATTAGATCTTTTAATAAATTAAAATTTATATTATCGACAAATATTTTCATCGATAATGAATCACTGATAAATTTATTTTGTAGTAACTTATAAATTTATTTTCGAACAAATTTTCTATTGATAAATCCATCAATAAAGTAAGATAAAAATATTTCATGCAACAAGAAGGACATAAAATTAAAGAATTAATTTGACTATACTCATCACAACTTAATAAAGAAAATTTATGTAGTTATGTGAGAAAAGTTTGTATTTTATTCTTATAAAAATTATATGAAAACGTTTATAATTTTATCCTTAAAAGTTATAATACAAATCCTACTTTATTACTTATTATGTATTTTAATGTTCATGCTCTTATTATATGTGCTTCGGCTTGTTTCAAATTCTAGAGTTTTCAATGACCAATTTTAAAGAGAAATTAATAATGTGTAACAACATGGAGTTATTTACCCTAGGCACCCTACTGTGATCTAGTGGTTCAATTCACAATGTTTCTTGCATAATTAGAATTAAATGTCCCACACTATGAAATTAATGACATTATTCATTGACTAAGACGTCACGAATCATAATATTAACTCTTTCTTAGCCAAACAAAATATTATAATTAATCATATCACACAAAAAAGTTACAAAAAATATTCTAATACATGTATCCAAGTTTTTATTTCATATTATGTTATTGTAATATTTAATTTACTCCTAAAAGAGAAAGAGAAGCTAATTTAAAAAATAATTGAAAAAATAGTCTCTTCTTCTAACTATCACCAACCCTTTTGTTCGTCATCATCATCAAAACTTGTTAATAACTAAGAAGGATCATCTCCCATCGTTTATTTTCTTCTAATATAATGTTTTGATCAATAAGTCTTCTTTTATCATTCGATTTAAAGAAAATGAAAAAAACAAATCTTTCATAGATAATGTTAATGTTTGTGTTAATGAATGCTTACACAGGTATTGTACAATCAACATAAAACGTGAATGAATTCTCAAATGTTCTTTGTCAAATATAATAAACATTCGTTTTAACATTCGTTTTAAGTCCGTACTCATTTAAGTCCGTATATCGTCTAAATTTATATTTGAAAAGGAAAAATTATTTTCAGTTCGTTCCCACGTGGTTATCGATTGACCATTATGTAAGATGCGACAAAGGGTGAAGAACACACTTTTAGTTTGATTTAACTGATTTGATGGTAAATAAGGAGAATCTATCAACTTACTCATATGAATAAAATAAAATAGCAAATTGTTTCGGTAACATATATCTTATATCTCATATTTTCACGATCCTTACAAATTTCCGACACTCATAATATTTAATATTGTAATTAAATGATCCATAATATTTCATATGGTAATATAACTTATAAAACTTCATAAGTCCGCATCTCAAAAAAATCTGCATCAAACTCCTATAATCAAAATGAGAACTTAAGCGAATATTTTGTATATATAATAATCCAACAATATTATCATATTTGTACAAAAATGTTGAACAAATTGATGTTTTTTTAATCTTTATCATCCAATCACAAAAAACGAATTTGGGAGTATAATAATGACCTTTCATAACATGAATTTAATAAATCAAATTCTGAAATAGATGTAGTGTTGTTTTAAATTATCTCAGAAAGTTCTATTTCCAGATAATGAATTCAACATTCAGATTTAAAAGCCATCAGAGGAAATAATTTAATTTAATTTTGGACTGAACACAATGTTATTTCTCAACACCTATTTTTTCATCGTTGTTGGATTTGGTAAGCTAGTTGGGCAAGTAGTGTTGCTACGTATTAATGAGGGTGATTTGATTTTATGTGAAAGGTTAATGGCATCAAAATTCATGGCCAATGGTTTTGGTGCAAGTTGAGGAATAGGGTCCCATCAAATCAACACTATTAAAAACCACTTTCTATAACTTGCAATTCAGATATAGGGAGTAGACAAAAACCAAAACCAACTTTTTGAGTTCTAGACATGGACAAAACTTCCCACTAAAGTAAAATTCATATTAAATTTTTTTTAATTATTCATTTGATTTTTTATTTATTTAAAAATATCAATTTAGTTAGTTTTTAAGTGTTTTTTAATCTTATTTTGGTCTTAATTTATAAAAATTGATATAATTTAACTCTGATTTTAAGAATCGATATAATTTGATTATTTTTGTTAAATTTTTTGGAACAGATAAATAATTTTTTATCAAAATTAAAATTATATCTGATTTAGTAAAAAAAATTAAATTATATCAATTTTTCAAATAATAAAGAAATGTACAAATATCTGTAAACAAGAATTATATATTGCAGAAAATGGTAGCACAAGTTGCATAATTTTGTTGTCCCTGATGTCCATGTCCATTGCTTCCCAGCAAGAACAACAGAGGACATGAGAATATGCCAAGGACCAACTTGGTGAAATGCAATTAAAGATTGTGTTTTTCTTTGTGGGCACACCTCCAACACTGACATCACAGTTTGGATAAGAAGATGCAGTGTCCACAAACACCTCACAAAAAAAAAAACACCTAAAACAGCCTCCTTTCTCCTCCAACCATCAATTCTGATATGTCTCACAACTGAATGTATAGGACCCTTTTCTGTCTGATATGCCAAGGACCATTAACAATAATTAACAAGATCAAATTCACTAAAACATCATGGTAGTTTTAAATTTTAAGGTACAAAATTTGCATGCAAACATTAAGTCATGAACGTTGTGCTGAAATTTGCATGCTTTTTCTGTACAGTCATTCTTCTTGAGAGGACATGCTTATATGAAAAGTCTTGTTAAAAGAACTTTTGATACAAGGATCATACGTTTGAACCGGTTTTAACTATCAGTTCTATGATCGATAGAACTTGTTAGGAACAAGGAGGAGATTTTACGGAAGAAATACAATATTAATGAGACTTAAACCCAACTATATAAGAAATTGATACCATTCTTAACTCAAAACCTTCAAATAATGGATTTATAGATCTTTATCCTTATATATTGTTCTATTTTCTTATTTCTAACCAATATAGGATTAGACTCACACTTAAATTTCTACGTACTCTTGTTCTTATGTTCTTACTCTTGTTGTTTCAAAATTTCCAACTTCCTAGTATTTCTATGAGAAATATCTTAGTTGGAAGGTTTCCCGAAATTCCAAGTGGAGAGAGCATACGGTAGAAAGAACAGAGGATTGTGTTTACATCATCAAATGACCTGTTAATTGAAAACAACTATTTGAACAAAGACTTTGGTGTCGTGGGGGACCTATTTTCCCTTGAAAAACAAATATAAATATCTACCTTAGCTTCTAACCATTTTTCAATCCATTAATCCACCTCACACATATTTTTCTTCACCACTCCTTAAAGATGACAACAGCAGAAGAAACTTCAAACTTGGATCTCATAAGCCAACACCTCTTAGGTGAAAACATCTCAACCTCCTTTTTCTCCAATTTCTCCAACCTCAACCCTGTGAAGCTTGAAGCCCCTTCATCACCTTCATCACCACACTTTGATTTTGATTTCTCAGACAACACCACCTTCTTCACTTTCCTTGAAGGCTATGACTTGGTTGCAGACATGGAGTTTCTCGATCACAAAACCATCATAAACTCCACATCAACACCCCCCTTAAACAAATGCAATTCTCCTCAACCATTGGTGTCATCATCAGAATCAGAAGAGAAAGCAAAGAAGGTAGAACATGATGAAGCAAAACGTTATAGGGGAGTTAGGAGAAGACCTTGGGGTAAGTTTGCTGCAGAAATCCGTGACCCTACAAGGAAAGGTACAAGGGTTTGGCTTGGAACTTTCGACACTGAAATTGATGCTGCTAAGGCTTATGATTCTGCTGCTTTCAAGATGAGGGGTCACAAAGCGATTCTTAACTTCCCTCTTGAGGCTGGAGTGTCTGATCCAAAACCAAACACTTGTGGCAGGAAAAGAAGAAGGGACACCCTTGAATTGGAGCTCCCACAGGTCCATCTTCATCATGGTGTATCATGAGAAACTGAGAACATAACAGTTCATAGCATTAGCTAGTTTGTTTTCTGGAAAAATAAGATTGCTTTTTTGCCTGTTTAATCTGTACATAGAAGCAATGCTAATGTCGAATGTCTGTGTGAAAATCTATGTTATGGAAGTTTTACTAACTTTGAGGAGCTTAAGACCAGAATGTTAATCAGTTTCTGTTACAGAATACACTGAAACAAAATGAACCGACACATTTTCTTCTTGTTTTTCTGTCTCTGTTGTTGAGCCAAACTTCAAAACTCTTTTTTCAGTTCACCTTCGATTTGTGGACTCATTCTCCAGCATTCGTTCCTGCAACATGTTGATTAATCTAATGGATAATGTTAAATATATTTTAGATGTGTTTAAATTTTCTAAAACTATATGTAGTATATAAAGCAACTACAAAATACTTAAATTAATGTGTTCCACAAGTTACTTAATAAATCAACAAAAATAAATTTAATTGATGATTAGGGAATTTTTTTATAAAAAATAATATTACTTTTAACGGTCTAATAAAAATGTAATTATCTATAAGGTAGTGTACAAAAAAGAAGATAAGGGAGTTCAGGTGGATAGATGAAGCTCAATGAAAAGAAAAATTAAAACAGGGTTCATAAATTGTGTCTTTTACCATTTCTGTATCTTGTCGGAGTAGTTGTCAGAAAAAGACATTAAATGAAATAGTTTAGTACTGCCTCAAGTTTTCAGAAAACAAAAAATCTACAATAAAATCATTAAATTGATTAAATTTTATTGATCTTTCGATAAAAAATAAAAATCTAAGTAAAAATATTTTTATCATATATTAAAATATATTATCAAGTGAAAAAAATAGTATAGATAGACTTACTTTATTTATATTAATTAATAAAAATATTGCTTAATTAAATTATATGTCTAAAAATATAATTATATTCATCTAAAATATTATTTATTGTCTTAACTATATCAACTGATATTTTTTATTTCAATATTAAACTAACAATAATTACTAATATAAATTAGAAAAAATAAAAGTAAAAAAGTATCAAATATAAATTTATAAATATAAAAGACAAATTAAAGCATTAAAGGCTTTTATGTCACTCTGTGTTACATTTCTTTCTTCTAAAAGTGACTTGAAGAGTTGAATCTGCCAAAAAAGATGAGAATAATCTTCTAGCTTGCTTTCTTTCTTTAATTTTGTATTGTGGGTAGCATGAAAGCATTTGGCTGCATTATCTTTCACCCTCATTAACGTGGCAACTCTATCTTCCTCCAAAATGACAATTGTCGCCATTTTCTTCTGCAATTTGTAGGGTTTCCATGTGCAACAAAGATAAGTAATACAAGTGGCAAGCTACAAGCTATATATTAGTTAAACTTTGGTTTGATAAGGTTGTTTTGGCTATATCCAATAGTCATGTTATAAAATTTTATTTTTTATTTTATGTAATATGTTACATCATCTTTATAAAAAGATTTATAAGTTATGTTATTTGAAAGAGTTTTATAAAATCTATATTTATATAATTCTTTTATTCATATTCAATATAAATACTATTAGATTTGATTTTACATGGTTTTTTTATACAAGAACATCCATCGTTAAAAAAAAATAAATCCTTTTATCTCAAACTCTAATTTTCCTTAATATCATCTTCCTTTTCTTTCCCACAACACATCCACGATCCTTTTTAAAAACTAACACTGTGATGTACACGATTCTATCAAAGCTTCCAATCCATCTTTCCTTTTAGGTAATTTTGTTTTTTGTCATTTTGCTATAAAATAATATAAAGTAACATGTTTCTCCTTCTCTCCATGCGACTCTTCTTTCATTGCATTTGATTTTCCTTCCTATTTGTTGAAATCTCCTCTAATGGAGATACTAAAATTGTGCTTTAATAGCTGATCGGGCCTTTAATTGTGTATATAGAATAATTTTTCGTGTGTGACACCGATTAAGAAAGGAAGGCAAGACAAACTTTATTAATTAAGGAAAGGTAATTTAATTAAAAATTTTAGGTCTTGTTGAATTTGAAAATTTGTAGTATGAATGTTGTCTTTATATTTGCTGAAATTTGGAAACAATCTTTACGAGAAGGGTGATTTGATATGAACTATGAAATTGTGGAACTGTGATGAGAAACTACTTTTTTGGATAGGCTATGTGGTTGGTACTTTTTTATTTTAAAAAAAATGAGGTGAGATTGGCTTAAAAGAAAAATTGATAGTTAAGGGTGGTTGATAATGTATTAGTATGAAATTTCATAAATATATATGGAAGAGTTAGTCTATAATATGAGAAAGGAATTGTTTCGATTCGACCTAAGTCCAACAAGAGGAATGATGTGACTTTGATATTATCATGGTAAAGATATTGTTTGAATTTGTAGGATTGGATGTTTTTTGTATGGTATAATATTTTTTCTTAAAAGCCTAAAGTAATTGAACACTTTTAAAGAGATTAAAAACTTGTGAATTTGTATTATTGTTGCAAAAACTGAATATTTTTTATTAGATGTTTGTATTACAATAATGTGGTATTGAATATGGCATGATGTTTGCATTATGAGATTCGTGGTATGCCTATATGATTGTTCTAAAGTGTGAATTAGAAGTGACTTATAGTGTTGTTAAATAGTTTTCTTTTATGCTACTTAAGATAATTATGATTGTACGAATTTATGTTTGTCAGTGTATGTGTATATATAAAGTTTAGTATGTGTTAGTCAAATTAGTATTTCCAAACAGAAATATTAACTTAGGTTGAGTCTAAGTGCATTGAAAGATACTTTGAGGAGTGAAACTATTTTGACTCAACTAGTATCTCATTCACATAGAGTTAGATATATAGGTGGTCAGTGGCAGAACTTGATCAAAAATTTTAGGGGAGCCAAATTATATTTGTTATATATAAATTATTATTTTTAATTAAAAAATAATAATTTCTTTTAATTAAAAAAAATTAATTTCTTTACATCATTTTTTTATTCAAAATAAGCATTCATGACAATAGAATCCAAACAATATAACAATAATATATATGAAAGAGTAACATAAAGTTTATCATCAACAATAATATATATAAAAAAAACAAAAGTTATCTTTAGTCAGATGCATTTGATATGAATCCCATTTTAGATAAGCCCTTCGTACCTCGTCAATTTGATTTGGTGGGTATTGCCAAATTTGAAGACACTTCCCCGGATCACGTTCTAAAGTATTTTTAAATTCATTATATATAACTTTAGAAACATTAGAGAATTGTTTTTCGTTTTCTTCAATATTTGGATTCTCATGAAGTTTCTCAAATTTAGATGACGTAGATGCATTTTTTTCATCTTCATCACATGCCTTCCTTAATATTTTAAGAAAACTAATAACTTCTAAATGATTAGCTTCCTTTACCTTAAAGTAAATTCCTAATCTTGTTTTTCCCTTACACAACTTCAAAGCCTAAAATAGCTCTATCTATACAAAGAAGAGCTTGATCAACAATTAAAGCGTGATTTTATGATCTCTAACAAATAGAGATATGTCTAGAGCGTAGAAAAGTCACATACAAGAGGGAAATATATTGCTTAAAAAAAAAGGAAAAGATGAACTTACTCAAAAGAAGAAATTGTTCGGTCCAAAATGTTCCTTAACTCTTCAATCTTGCTGTAGTGCAATTTGATTTTGAAAATAACAAGGAATTGATGGTGAAAATTGAGATGAAAATAAAACGAGAGAAAGAGATGGAGGCACGGAAGAGAGAAACCAAATAAAAAAGTATAAGAAATTATAATAGAGAAATAAAATGTGATTTTTAAATTTTAAAAAAGATTTTTCAAACTAAATTAATATAAATAGTAATAATATATAAATAAAGTAATAATATATAAATAAAGTAGTAATATATAAATATATTTTTTTAAATATATAAAAAATAAAATAAAATAAAATAAAAAAATATAAATAAAGTAATAATTTATAAATATTATTTTTTAAATATAAAAAATAAAATAAAATAAAATTGGTTGGGGGAGCCATGGCTCCCCTCTGTCATTAAGTTGTTCCGCCCCTGTAGGTGGTGTGAGTCAAAGAAAGCTTCACATCACATGGAAGACGACATGATATTAAAGAGGATTATACTTAAGGAGCTAGCATGTTAATCCTATCATGACTTGGTTGGGGACAGTGGTCCTGAGTGTTGAAACACCATGGCAAATGATATATGGAGAAATGAGTTGTGATATATGGAGAAATGAGACAAGATAATCTAAGAGCTTATTTTTTCCTCTCAATTATACTTTGATTTTCTCCATATTTATTTTCATGGTTATAATTTCTAATATTATTTCTCATCATTTTTAAATGCATTAACTTACCCTTGTTTTTACAAATTTTATACTATTTCAAAGTTTTAGTTGGACAATTTTTGTGATAAGATATGATCTCTTTCTAATTGAGTTTATTCTTTTGTAAAATTAGCTTACTCTTACAATTGTGTGTCTCTTATTTCTTTTCTTACGCAATGATGGTGATATTAGCACGGGGGCTAGAACAAGAGACTGAAGGATTAGTATATGAATATTTTAGAGAATCCCTTTAACTTTATAAAAAAATGTATTAAGTTTCTATTTTATGTTTTGAAGTATGTATAATTTATTTTGAATGTATTTTGAAACACAATATTATCTATGTTGTCTATCCTGTAAGATGAATATTGAGTACTTAATTAATGTATATTAGAAGAAATTTGGGTCATTATACTTTAGAAAGGAAAGTAGAGTCAAAATTAAGTATATAAATTATAATTTTAGTTATTCTTTATAAATTTTATCATTTTTTCCTATATATTTTTTCTTTAATTTGATAGACGTAATTCTCATTTTTTTTATTATAGAGTGACATGGAGACAATGATAAGATGATAATAGAACATAGTTTCAATTAGAGTACATTTTTCTCTTTTTTTATATCTCAAGTTTTATTGTTTAGTTTTGATTTGAAGTAAAGAATTGTGTTATTGTCTATAAAGTGAGAGTTAAATAGATAAGTCTCTCTTAGGCTAAGTTAATATGTTTGGTTTGTAAATCAAGCCTCGTATGAAAGCAAATTAGGATTTTTCTTAACTTCAAGTTTTTTGAGACACTCCTTGAACACATTAATCAATTTAAAGGAGTTGATAATTTTAATTTATTTCTAGTTGAATTTAGATAGGATATAGGTTTAAATTTAATGAATTATGTGACTGATTCATTACAAAGTTGATTGGACGATGGAGATTGGGATAAACCTTTTCTGTACCATTAGTACTTCACTAAATACAAGTTTTGAGTAGTTCTATTTTGTGCTTTTAAGAATATTATAACATGTAGAAGTTGAAAAATTCATAAAATGATTTGCTTTGATTTTGGATTTTCTAGTTAAAGTGTAAAGTGTATTCATTGTGTTGAAATATTAGAGTTGGAATTGAATGTTTTAAGATAAATTTGATATAACAAAATGAGAAAATGCAAAGTTATTCTACTTTGGTTTGGAAGATTGTAATACTCTCTCTCTTTTGTTCATCTCTTTTGCTTTAAATGTTATTTCCATTTATACTAACATAAAAGTAGAGGCATTGTATAAACATTTAATACAAAAATCATTTTAAACAAGTAAAACTAAAACTTTCTATATAACAAGTAAATCAATTAAAGCTTAACATATAAAACTATAGTATGAATACTCTTTATCTGACAATATTTGTGACACGTATCCAACAAGTTTTAAGAAACAATTCGACTTTTTTCTTCTTACATTTTCTCTACTTTTCACAAGCTCCAAAGCTGGAAGTAATGCAAGATTAAAAGAGATTCAAGTCCTAAGAAAATACTTGAATTTGTAATCATTATAGGTGACTAAAGAAGAATCAAGATGTATTGTACTAGCCAAACTACTAAAGAACTATGGTAATGACATGATTGAGTTCCTTCCATCAATCTTTGCCCATTCAGAAGACAATGAAAGCAAGAAAAGATAACAATCCACAAGTTCACCTTAAGTTTCTTCACTTGAACTTGTCAAACACAGATGTGAGAATTTGTAATAAATATCCTTTCGTAGATGGTATTATGAAAACTCACCTCTTACAAGTCTAGAAGAGCCTACAATAAGTAAGTATGACGATACCACAAGTCTAGATAAATATGTCAATGTTTATGACAAGACAATATAAAATTTCTTATAATCAATTTTAGTAACCAAAAGTTGTTAGTCACTATAGTGACTAATTTAGATACCAATTTAAAAAAAATGTTACTAAAATAATCACTATTATGAATAAAAAAATTATGATTAGTCGCTAAATGGTCACCAACTAATTAGAGACTAATTTAAAAACTAATTTTTTTAGTAACAAAAACATTCGTAGCTAATGTGTAGTGACCAATTTTCTTTGGTAGCTAAATTTCAGAAACTAATTTAGAGACCAATTATAATTTTGTATTCATAATAGTAACTATTTTAGTAACCAATCATTTTTTATTTTATAAATTGGTTTCTAAATTGGTCACTAAAATTTTAATGACTAATAATTTTTTATCACTAAAATTGGTTATGAACAATACATCTTGTACCCTAAGTTGGTTCATAAAATTGTGTATAATGAATTGCTTTAATACCTTTATAACTATGTCCAACACACAACTTTTCATGAACCATCCACATATTTTTGTCATGCTTGTGAACATTATATAACAAGTGTAGAGATTTGGAAAGGTTGCACTTAACAACAAAAAAGCCAGCAACAAACCTGGTTAAGTAGAGAAGGAGAATTGTCAAATTCATGTTGGAAGAAGTATATCAAAGTCTCAAAATCACGTAAGAATTGAAACATTCAAGAAAATATTATGCAAAAAGTGTCCCAAAGGGCTTCCAGAAAATTAACTTAGAAAAAATAATTTAAAATTCATTTTTTTTTTCTTTTAGAAGTGAATTTGGCAAACCTGAGTAATCTTATAAATTTTTTTAGATAAAACAAGTTGATTGAGTGAGTTATTATAAAGTGAGAGAGACATTGAAATGAAGTCATTCATTGTGTGTGGGTTGTTTGAGAAGATGAGAGAGATGTTGAAATGATGTGAAAAACGAAACACAGGCAATGGGAGAAAGTGAGAGAAACACAAACCCTAGTTTGGTTGGTTTCCGTCTTCCTCTGCAATTCGTGATTTGACAAATGTTGAACAGACCAACAAACAATTCTTTCACACAGGTTAAGATGCTCAATAAATGACATTTCTTTAAAAAGGATTTACAAATTTGAAGTGTAAAACTTATGATTTCCATGTCCTCAGGATGAACAAAAATTCAATTTTTATGATCCAATTCATTTTTTTATGATCCAATTATTTAATATTCATTCTATTAAAAATTCAATCTATTTTATTGGATATGAATATCAATTTAATCTACATTTTATATATTTTATGGATTAAATATCCATTCTCGAAATCTAGATTTTCAAAATGGATAATCCAAAATATTCAATCCAAATTTTCACTTTATATTTTTTGCTAGGTTAAGCTAAAGGTTAAGACGGACTAGCCCAAATTTAATCGTATTTGATTGAGTTGGCGTGACCCTGTACAAAATTTGGCCGAATTAGGCCAAATTTTGTCAAGTCGGTCTCGATCGAGATTTGACCTAGTTGGTCCTAGACAAAATTTGGAAGTATTTGGCCAAATCTGTCAAATTCTTTGGTGTCAGCCCTATGGACACAAATTTGGATCCACATCCATTATTTGGATCCAAAATGGATGTGTATTAGATTTTTGATAGAGCTGACACCATAAAATTTGGCAGATTTTTTGTCGAGGCCAACTAGGCCAAATTTCAACAAGGGATGAACTTGGATGACTTTCGAACGAATTTCGGTCGGGGACGACATGACCAAATTTGGGCTAAGGTCGAATCGACAAAATTTTAGTCGAGATCGACTTGACTGGATTCGACTGAATTTCGGCCAAGGCCGATTTTGCCTAATACGACCAAATTTTGGCCAGAGCCGACTTGGGCAAATATGGCCACATTTGGGCTAAGGCCTGATCGGTCAAATTTTGGTCAGGGTTGACTCCACTAAATTCGTCGGTCGGGACCGACTTGACTGAACATGGCCAATTTTCGATCAGCCAACTAAGTTGAATATAGTCAAATTTCGTTCGGGACTTACTTGACCGAATACGGCTAAATTTGAGCTAGTGCCGACTCGACCAAATTTTGGTCATGACCAACTCGACTGAATTTGGCCAAATTTAGGTTAGGACCGACTCGCCTAAATATAACCAAAGTTCAGTCACGATCGACTCTGTCAAATACGAACAAATTCAGGCCAATACCAACTCAGTCAAATTTTGGTCGAGGCCAACACGACCAAATTTTAACCGGAGCCGACTCAATTGAATTTGGCCGAATTTCGGTCGTGACCAACTCAGTTAAATACGGCCAAATTTCGATCGTGACCGACTCATTTGAATACGGCCAAATTTCACCCTAGGCCGTCTACGCCAATTACGACCAAATTTGGGTCAGGGCCGACTCGACCAAATCTCAATCGGGACCAACTTGATTGAATACAGCCAAATTTTGGTCGCGGTTGTCTCGGCCGAATACGGTCAAATTTTGTCTAGGTCGACTCAGGCCAATGCAGTCAAATTTGGGTTGGGGTGAACTCAACCGAATACTTTCAAAATTTGTCCAGGATCAGCTGGGCCAAATTTCGATCGAGACCGATTTGACAAAATTCTGCCAAATTTTGTATAGGGTCACGCCAACTCAATCAAATACGACTAAATTTGGACTAGTCGGTTTCAACTTTTAGCCTAACCTAACCAAAAATATAAACTGAAAATTTGGATTGGATATTTTGGATTATCCATTTTGAAAATCTAGATTTAGAGAATAGATATCCAATTCATAAAATATATAAAATATATATCAGATTAATATCCATTTCCAATAAAATGGATTTTAAATGGATTAAATTTTTAATAAAATAGATATTAAATGGATTAGATCATAGAAAAAATAGATTGGATTATAAAAAATGGATTTTTTACCCACCTTTGATTAGAATTTTGTGACACATCTCTTCGCATATTGAATGTCAGAACAGAAAACCAATAAAAAAAATATAGTCTGCCAAAATCTAAATACTTTTCTAAAATCATCTATGTAATGATAGCAGACATATACAAAAACTTCAAATTACTGTTGTTGCATAAGGTTAGCTTTCCTATTTCCGGTAAAATAATGTTCTTTCTCTTCCTTCTTTTGATCAATAAAAAGCTATTATCTGAAGAAAGATAAAAAGCAAAGAAGAACCTTGGCAATACTGCAACCAGTAAACCAAAGCACCATTATTTTATGAAAGAATCAAGTATTTTAGTGCAATAATGTGATATGTGCGACGTGAGACGTGAAACGTGCTACGTGAGACGTGGAAGGTGAGACGTGAGCGTGATACGTGGGATGGGGGACGTGCGATGTGCGACGTGAGACATGAGACGTGATACATGGGCCGTGAAACATGCGACGTGAGACGTAGGACGTGAGACGAGAAATATGAGACGTAGGACGTGGGAGGTGGGACGTAAGACGACGTGGGACATGAGACGTGAGACGACGTGGGACGTGAGACGTAAGACGACGTGGGACGTGAGATGTAAGACGTGAGACATGGGACATGGGATGTGAGACGTGGGACGTGAGACAAGAGACGTGACATGAGAGACGTGAAAAATGAGACGTGGGACGTGAGACGTGAGACGTGAGACGTGAGACGTGAGACGTGAGACGTGAGACGTGAGACGTGGGACGTGAGACGTGACACGTGACACGTGACACATGGGACGTGAGACGTGGGATGTGTAACATGGGACGTGCCACATGAGACGTGAGACGTGGAATGTGGGACGTGGGACGTGGTTCATGGGACGTGGGACGTGAAATATTAGATGTGAGACGTGGAAGACATGAGACGTGGGACGTGGGAGCGGAATGGGGGACGTGGAACCTGAGACGTGAGAGACATGAGAAACGTGGCACATGAGACGTGGGACGTGTGACGTGAGACAACGTGGGGCATGAGACGTAAGACGTGAAACGTGAGACGAGGAACATTGGACGTGAGACATGGGACGTGCGACGTGAGACATGAGAAGTAAGACGTGGGGCGTGAGATGTGGGCCGTGGAACGTGAAACGTGAAACGTGGGACGTGGGACGTGGGACGTGAGACGTGGGACGTGGGACGTGAAACGTGGGACGTGCCACGTGAGACGTGAGACGTGAGACGTGAGACGTGAAACGTGGGACGTGCCACGTGAGACGAAAGACGAGAGATGTGAGACGTGACACGTGGGATGTGGGACGTAGTTCGTGCGACGTGAGACATTGGACGTGGGACGTGAGACATGAGACGTGGGACGTGAGACGTGGAACGAGAGACGTGAGACGTGAGATGAGAGACGTTAAACGTGGGACATGAGAGTGGGACGTGGGACATGAGACGTGGGAGACGTGGGACGTGGGACGTGAGAGACGTGAGACGTGATACGTGATACGACCATAAACATTAAACCTTGAAATTTATATTCATAAACTTTAAATCTTACAATTTAATTGAAAATTTTAGAAGTTTAATAAAAGAATTGTTAATGTATCCATAAATTTGTACTAACAAATTTAAATTATACTCTTGTAAAAAAATGTATTAATGAAAAGACATTAAATACATATAAAATTGAAAGAATAAAAATATGAGGACAAAAGTAATAATTAACTTTTATTTAAGACATAAAAATAAAAATTCTGAGGATAACAACAATAATTTATATTTATTGAACTCTTAAATGAGCGAAAGGAAACAGAGGATGATCTAAAAAGTTAAACTAAGGATGAGCAAAAAATCTAATTTTCATGATCCAATCCATTTTTGCTATGATCCAATCCATTTAATATTCATTTTATTAAAAATCTAATCCATTTTATTGGATTTGGATATCAATTTGATCTACATTTTATATATTTTATGGATTGTATATCCATACTCTAAATATATATTTTCAAAATGGATAATCCAAAATATCCAATCCAAATTTTCAGTTTATATTTTTTGTTAGGTTAGGTTAAAGGTTGAGACGGACTAGTCCAAATTTAGTCGTATTTGATTGAGTTGGCGTGACCTTATACAAAATTTGGTTGAATTATGCCAAATTCTGTCAAGTCGGTCCCGATCGAAATTTGACCCAGCTAGTTCTGGAAAATATTTGGAAGTATTCGGTTGAGTTCACCCCGACCCAAATTTGACTACATTGGGTTGAGTCGACCTAGACAAAATTTGACCGTATTCAACCGAGACAACCGCGACCAAAATTTGGCTATATTTAGCCTAGTTGGCTCCAATCAAAATTCTGTCGAATTCAATCAAGTTGGCCCCGATTGAGATTTGGACGAGTCGGCTCTGGCCCAAATTTGGTCGTATTCAGCTAAGATGACCTAGGATGAAATTTGGCCGTATTCAAATGAGTCTCGGTCACGATCGAAATTTGGGCGTATTCAACTGAGTTGGCTAGGACCGAAATTCGGCCGAATTCAGTTGAGTCGGCTCCGGTCAAAATTCGGTCGTGTTGGCCTCAACCAAAATTTGACTGAGTTGGTCCTTGCCTAAATTTGGTCGTATTAAGCAGAGTCGATCGCGACCAAAATTTGGTCATGTTTAGGCAAGTCAGTCCTAACCTAAATTTGGCCAAATTCAGTCGAGTTGATCATGACCAAAATTTGGTCGAGTCGGCACTAGCCCAAATTTAGTCGTATTCGGTCAAGTAAGTTCCGAACGAAATTTGATTATATTCAACTTAGTCGACTGTGATCGAAAATTGGCCATGTTCAGTCAAGTCGGTCTCGATCGACGAATTTAGTGGAGTCAACTCTGACCGAAATTTGACTGATCAGGCCCTGGCCTAAATGTGGCCATATTTGGCCAAGTCGGCTCTGGCCAAAATTTGGTTGTATTAGGCAAAATCGGCTCTGGCCGAAATTCAGTCGAATCCAGTCAAGTCGATATCGACTGAAATTTTGTCAAGTCGACCTTGGCCCAAATTTGGTCACGTCGTCTCCGACCGAAATTCGTTCGAAAGTCATCCAAGTTCATCCTATGCTGAAATTTGGCCTCGTTCGCCCCGACAAAAAATCTGTCAAATTCTATGGTGTCAATCCTATGAACACAAGTTTTAAATAATTTAATTTGAATTTATTTTATGAAAAATAGATTTTGGATTTTGAACTTGATCCAAATATTTAGATTTGGATTTAAACTTGATCTAAATATTTGGATCTAGATTTTTAAAAACTCCAATCTATTTTTTTTGAAAAAATGGATTTGAATCGAAAATCTAATCCAATTATTTGGATCCAAAATGGATCCAATCCATGATCACCCCTAAGAAATATTGGTAAAATTGTAAATGATACCGTATATTCAATGAATAATAAATTTTGTGGAGATAATTTTTTTTATATACTAAACTCTAATCAATTCAATTTTATAAATTGATATGTATAAAGTGAGATTTTATTTATTTATATTATTAATTTACTTTATTTTTGATCTGTATGAAATTTTAACTTCATACATAAATTATCTTAAGACGATTTTAAGTAAAAAATTTGTAAAATAAAATACGTCACACATTAATTTAACAAAATTATAGTATATAAACAACGAAGGAACAAATCTACTTATTAAAAAAGATTTTAACCAAGTTTTGGATAAAATTATTTTCGTAAGATAGATCAAAAGTAAACTTTCTCAAATAAAAGTGTAAATTTTATTAAAAAAATATCATTATCCTTCATTTTGAACACACGTGTATGCTTGTTTTAAAGAATATTTTACTTGTTTTGATCACAAGTTCGTTGCTAGAGTTAATAACCCATATGAGATATTGTTTGTTTTGAATATTAAAATCTCTTCACGGTTTTGTTTCATTACAAGAATATTTTTAAATAGCAACTAATTTTAGAGACAAAAAATAATTAATCATTATTTTTTGAAGTGTCACTAAAAAACACTTAAATGGTTGAAGGAAGAAGGTGTATTTGAACTAATATTGATCTCGACTCCTAAGCTATGTGGGACTATTGGGTGTACCGAAACAAGTCCCCAATAGAGGCATATGGGAGTTTTCGTTCCCACAAATAACACAACTATTCTGATCTCAAGTCTGTCGAGTGACATCGTTAAAGTCAACCATCACATCTGAGGTATTATCCGCTTTTAAGCCTGGAGTTGAAGAAGGAATGTATACTGCCCTTGGCCTCAACTCCTAAGTCATGTGAGACTATTAGATGTACCAAAACAAAGCTCTAGTCAAGGGCTAGGAGAGTTTTCATTCCAACATACGACGCCAATTAATGTCTATAATATGTTTAATTTTTAAACAAATTTAATATCAACATTCTTGAGTATTCAAGAGTGAGTATAAGTCTTACATGAGTAGAATTGTAAAAGTTGAGCACCATATAGTAAAGAAAACCCATAACTATATTGTCTTAGGGCTCTGGGTTAGAAGTTATGTCAATTTCTTATGTGAGTTGAATTCATGTCTTATTAGTGTTGTTAAATTTTCTCGGTAAATCCTCCATCAATAATAATATAGTTGAAGATTTGTTTCGGTGATCGACTTATACCAGTACAATATTGTCCCTTATGTAAAGTCTTCTTCAGTGCACTTCAACAAAGTGTGTTCTATTATAATGAACGGTTGTACAAGTAAGGGTTGTTAGCTCAAGAAGATGCACTAATGTGAAGGGATTCACACTTGAACGAAAGATTGTTGATAATCTAAATGTAAGTTTAAGTTTTACATTAAATAAAAATGAGAAAGTTTAACGTCATATAAAGAAGACCAATAAACTAATTGCTTTAAGTGTGTCCTATTATGATAATACTTTTTGTGGTTTGAGATGCTTCCGCTTAAAAGAAATATATCAATAAGAAGTTAATTATACTATAAATAAAGGAAAAATATATTAGGAATCTAAATGTAAATCTAAGTTATACACCAAGGAAAATAAAAAATAAAATAAAATTGAACAATATATAACAAAAAGAATTGATAAAATGTATCAATTTGATTGATCTATCATATTTAAGTTAAAAATATGGATATGATAATTTTTATTTTAATATATCGTGCATGTGTATCTTAATGTATGTGTATTTAACCAATTAGTTAATGTCTTTAATGTGATAAGTTAAAACAACTATTACCTTTACATCGTAAATAATTTTATTATAATTAATAGATAAAATTTAATTTATAGTTGTTAATGATTTAAAATTAAAATAACAAAATATGAAAAGTTAATTTGTTAAATTATTTTTCATTATAATTTTTATCCAAGAAAAAAAAAATCTATATAGCTCGTTCTTTTATATATAAGAAAACCGATCCAACCTATTAAATTATAGCAGGTTCATACGCCGGACCACTTTATCATTTGGATTGGACTAAAGAAAACAAAAGACATAATTGGATTGGCCAAAAGATACGATAATGATACTTTAACCCATTTTTTTTTACTCACTTTTAACTCACCACTTCAATCACCATTAAATTATCATATCACATCACTAAAAAAAATCAAAAAAAATGATCTAATGGTGATTGAAACAATGGATTAAAAGTGGGTCAAAGAAAATAAGTTAAAATATCATCTTCCAAAAAGATATTAGAAAGAATGAAAATGAATGATAATTTGAAATAGGTTTAATCGATGTGATTTTTAGATAATATAGAGAATTATTAAAATACTCTCAGTTCAATTTTAATGAAAACTAATGTAAATTGAAAATAAAAAATGATTAATAATGAAATAAATAATTTACATAATTAAAAAAATATTAAAAAATTATAAGTTTCCAAATTCAGTATATAATCAATTAACAAAATTTGTGTTATTATAAAAAAAATTATATATATTATTATAAAATACTATAAAAAAATTTATAATCAATATTTTCTCAAGATATACATAATTCTTAAATACAAAAAATATAAACTAAAAACACACATTAATCTTGTTATTCAGTGATATTTTAAAAAAAAATGAATAGAACTAAAATATTGAACAACATCGTCACAGAATTATTAGACATATTAGATTAGAAACTGCAACACATATATAATAGGACTCGTAATTTTGGGTATTAAATATCAAGGTCAGCAAACTTTATGTACAAATCTTTCCCATCGAATGAAAAAAAAAAGGTGAATAATGATGGATCTTTTAAACAAAATAATATTAGAAAGATTTAATAATAATGAAAACTACTTAAAATTGAAATAATGTCTAACTTTAAATATTTAGGTCATAAATTTAGGGTAAATTTTTTTTATTATGTTTATCTTTTTTTCATTTTTATTTAATGTGAAGTTTATTTTCACACTTAGTTTTACAACTATTTTTTTTCCTCAAGTGTAAGTCCTTTTATATCAATACATTCTCTTAGTTGAAATTTATTCCAAATCATAACTACTTTTTATTAGAGCCGGCTTAAGGTTTAATTAGGTAAATTCTTTGTTTTAGGCCTCTAAGAAAAATACTATTTTGTTTAGTACTAATTGTTTTATTCTCAAGAAGTTTGAAAATAAATTTTAAATAAAACTATAAAAAAATGTCGTATTCTCAAGTTTGTTTTAGATCTCTTTAAATTTCTCGTCGATCACACCAAAACAAATTAGACAAACTATGAACTCTGTTAGGTCTTTAGAAGAAAGGGAGTTCACAAAGAAGATACATTAGTACATTCTTTGTAAAGTCCTATCATGTTGATGACAAATAAGAGTTTTTGCTATAGCCTTTCTGTGTTGATACCAACTAGTATCACATAGTTGAGTGAAAGCTATATATGCCTTGCATTTCGGAAGTTCTCGCTCACAGAGCCACACGAATACAGACCGATGCTTGTACGTCTACCCATTCCAAGATCGATAGAGTCTACAACGGAGTGAACCAAGTCAAAGAATTGTTTTCGAGACCAAGAATGAGTCGTAGATAGAAAGACCTCTTCTATCCACCGCTCATGGATGAGACTCTGAAAAAGAAAAGGGTTCTTACATACCTTCTTAAGTTTTATAGAGAAATGAAGTCCTTCTTTACTTGAGCATTGGTTAGTCCGCTGGCAGACTTTCTTTTGGAACTAAAACATAATATGACTTGCTTCATTTCTTTCTTCCTCGTAAGGCAAGGGCAAGAAGCCCTATTTAAAATGGGATAGATATATGGAGCGTTGTACCATCACCTGGACTAAAGTTCTCCTATTTACTTTGTTGATTAAGCAAGCACTTTTTTTTCTTTTTTTTCACTTGATAATGTTTACCCCACCTACTGACTTTTCAAGCCAGGAAGAGGACTAGTCTCTTAGTTAGCCAATAAAGATGACAAACAAGAACCGGCAAGGGATAGGTAAAGAGGTTCAAAAGAATAAATGAAAGGTTCAAGTTTTCTCGTAAAGCCCTATTGCTATCATTCCTTCCTTACAACAACAAATTGTTTCTACCCATAAACAATAAATAATTAGTTAATTACTACAACAAATTAATTTACAACTACTATAATATTCATTTGTTCTTAGTAATAAAATAAAATACACACAATTTTCTAAATATAAATAAATAGACTAAACTTGGATAGAGGATTCAACTCACCAAATTTATTTTCTCTAATTTTGGCATATTTTTCTCAAACCTTTCTCAACCAAAAATTTATTGTTGGAATCCTCGATTAGACAAGTTTATATTATATAATCGAGTGCAAATATCACGTTATAAATTAATTTTGTAGAATTAAGTTATGTTTAAAGTACACATTTTAACTTGATATAAAATTAGGTTTAAGGTCTATTCTAGTAAGATTTATTGTTTGTTGGACCTATCATACATTCAATAGTAAGTTATTATCAGACTATCTATTAATATTTAGTCTAACACTCAATATATATATATTAAGAAGTTTGTTAAAGATTTTAAATCGACTAGAAATAAAAAATTTATAATATATAAATAAATATATAAACCTCATTTTACTAATTAATCTTATAGAATTGAGTTAAGTCTAAATTATATATCAAATTTTTATAGGAAAATTATTTTTTAATAAAATTTTTTTGACAAATTTTTTACAATATACATATTCATGTGTAACACCATTTTAATGGATGAAAGAAATATATGATATAATTTTAAAAAAAAAATATTTGGTGTGCATTTGAAAAAGCTTTCTCGAACTTTGTTAAACAACAATTATTGTTAAAGTATCGTAATCCCAGTTTTTTCTGCTTTTCAAACTTGAACTTAACTTTTTGTTTAGATAAGCAAATAATTTTATTGAAAAAGGACAGATAAGACAAGATTCACCACCAAAGAATTCAAATCCAATAAAAAATTTCACCAGCCATTTTCAACTTTCAATAAACGAATAAACAAATTTCAATATTGCTTATAGTGCAGTACAATCTCTGACCAAAGAACACAGAAAAGGGAAGGAAGAAGATAAGCATGAAATTTTGTTTAACAAACAAAGAAATCTTGCTTCATATACTACTATCCTATATTTACACTAAACAAACCCATAATCATCTTCATCGATGGTTCAGTCAAATTAACCAAACCAAATCAGAGAGGATAATAATCACCAGCATCATCTCTCTCTTCACACCACTTTCTTCTTTCATGGATTGAAAATAACTTCAAACAACCATTAATGGAGATAACGGCGACAAAGGAGGCACACTAAAGATGGTTCCCATAACATCAGTGTCCCAAAACCCTTTCCAACATGATGGAGTCAAAGGGCACACCCCTTTGGGAGAGCACTCTTCTTTCTTCACAACCTTATTGTTATTATTACTTTCCTCGTTCCCTTCACTTTCTTCCTCTCTTTCTCTCTTCACACCAACCTTCATAATTGAAACCGATTCTTCAGACTCTCCAACCTCCAAAGGGAAGTTCAATATGGCTTTGCTCCCTCTCATCTTGAAAGCAGCTTTGTCATAAGCCTTAGCAGCTTCTATGGCTGTGTCAAAGGTTCCAAGCCACACCCTTGAACCCTTTCTATTGGGGTCCCGAATTTCTGCAGCAAACTTCCCCCAAGGCCTTCTCCTAACCCCTCTATAGTGCTTATCATCCTCTCTGCTATTGTTGGCATCATCCAAAGAACAAGAAACTTGACTGTTGCTGTTATACAAGGTTGTAATTGATGTTGTTGATGATGTTGTCGGAATCACAAGACCTGAAGATATGGAAGGGATTGTGATGTTTTTCAAAGAGGGTTTGCGGTTGCTGAGATTTGAGGATCTTGGAGGCTTGGAGGAAGATGAGACTTGGTTCATTGGTGTGTTGTTGTTGTTGTTGGTCATGTGAGCTTGAAATTGAAGATCTTGGGGTAGTGAGTAATCAGTGATATTTGGGATGAAAAAGGTGAAATTGTTGGGTTCAAAGGTTTGCATGGTGTGTTGAAGTGAGGGAAAAAGGGAGAAAAGTTTTGGTGTTGTGAAGTTGGAAAGGTGAAGAATTTGAATTGGGTGAGTGGAAAATGGGAGTGAGGGGATTATAAATGTGAAAAAGGTAGGAAAAGATTGAAGAAAATGAAGAAGTGGGTTGGTTTCGAAGATGGTGAGAGGAAGCATCGTTTTGTTAGTATCAATGACAATAATTGAGGTTAGAAGAAATGTCACGTCTTATGTTAATTGTCGTTTTAGGAATTTTCAAATGTCAACTTGACTTGTGTTGTGTTTTTGTGTTTGTGTGGGTCCTTGCTTCAAGAAATGACCCTTCGAGGCTACTTCGTAATCGTGGCTATCAAGTACAGAGATTATTTAAAATTTCAAGTTGATGATTTTGGTGTGTTCGTGCCATTAAATGTTATGTGTATCTGTGTGCGTGTGAATTCCTGTTTCCAATTTGCAAAAAAGAAATATTAGAAATATATACGTCATATGTGATTACGATTGTGAAGATTATAGAATGAATATGTTCAATGTATTGTTTCTATTAAATTGGTGACTTGACTCATATTTACGAGACCATGACCTATGCAACCAACAATTTAACAACTCTTCTATTGTTTGTAAGAAAATTAAAAACCCTAGAAGTAATGAAATCTATTACTATCATGTATTTTAATTTTATGGAGAATGTTAATCCTTGCCCAAAAGACATAAGGATAATTAATTTGCATTGTTCCTTCATTTTTACATTGAAAGTTGAAATACTTAAATAAATTAATTAAGATAATATAAATGTATATAACAAATTTTATAAAGATAAAAATATTCTTTTAAAGTTTTAGACAATAACCTAAACTTCTTTATATTTAATTATATTTAATTTTTAATAACATTAAAACATAGTTATTTTATTATTTAATTATTTTTTAACTTTTATTGATGAATGTTAAATAAAATATGAAACACACATGTATAACAATTATGGACATTTCTGTCTTTTAAATAAAATAAAATTATATTAATGATGATTAAGTTAAATTTAATTTAATATTTCACTTATCTATATATTTTTTATAGAATTCAATGCAAATTAATTACCTTAATTAGTACTCTTAAGGTACTAGTCAACAAGACCTTAATTTTGTTTATCCAGTGGCGGAACTTGCTCAATATTTATGGGGTGCCAAAATACACTTAAAATTTATATATTTAATTATGGATTCGTAAGATTATTGAACTCAATAATAATTGAATCAATACTAAAATTTTTAGTTATATTTTGTTTTTAATATAAATAATCATATCATCAGCAAAAAAATTCATCTTCTTTTTTATTTTGCAATCTTATTTTGATAATTTTCACTGTAGAAAATTATCTTTCTGATATAGTTGTAGAAACAAGAAGAGTTAAAATAACACGAGACGGATTAAAAAATCAATCAAGTAGATGTAATTGACTTCCTATTTTTGTCAAAGATTGATTTTGTCTATTTTCTTCCTCGGTAGCTTCCATTTTATCACTTTTAAATAATTAATTTATTCTTTTATTTCTTCATCAATATACTTATGTTTTAAAAAAAATACTAAAAGATAATTTATCATAATCTAAATAAAAATTGCGATATGTAATTAATAAAAGAAAAATATATGATAATCAAGTCACAATTAAAAACCAGTTATTAAAAAACACTTAGTACATTGTTTTTTCTTCTATATTTATAAAAATGAATATACCAAATGCTCGTAAGATAAAAAATAATATTAATTATTAAACTAATATTTCACTATCAATTGAGAAAAAAAAGAATTACTTTTTTCTTCATTAATAGAATAAAGCATATAAAAATGAGAACACAAAATAATGAATTTGTATTCAAGTTTCTTTTTTTTTTCTTCATAAACAAAAGAAAACAAAACAAGTAAAAGTCTAAAGTGAGTACAATATGTGAAAAACTAAAAAAACAGTAGAGAAAAAATAAAAAATATCTTAATAAATTTGTTTATTTTTTATTAAATTTAATTTTATGCTTTATTATTTATTAACATTAAATGTTATATTTTATAAAATAAATAAAAAGATACCTATTTTAATTTTTATCAATTCTTAATATATACTTTTATTATTAAAAAATTCCAAAAAATTAAATTTTTTATACATAATTAAAAAAATAAAAAATAAAACAAATTTTATATAACTTTAAAAAAAATTCAAAAAAAGTTTGGGAGGGCCACGACTCCCCTGTCCCTTCATTGGTCTGCCAATGTGTTTATCGTTAGTTTTAAAAAAATAGACGGGATGAGATAGATTATCGTAAGTATTACCTCTTTTAGTAATATAAAAAAAATTAGTTTTTAAATTATTTTAATTTTAATTTTTAATCGAAAAAAATGAAGTGACGGATCAATTGTGTTCCTTTCTCTCTTACTTTAATAGATTGGATGAAATAAATTAAAATGGAGTATATCAAATTAAAAACTTCGATCCAACTCCTTAAAATTTAACAAACTGACATGTCGATGCAAAGACAAATGACCACTTTTCCACTCTTATTAATTAAGAAATTGTCTCAAAATGTATAAAGCGAACAAGAAAAAAAAGAGAGTATTAATTAAGTCTTTTTATATTTTTGATAAAACAAATTGTAGTTGTCATTTTTATAACTTTGTGTTCATATCATAGTTGAAAATACTTTATATATGAAAACGTTCACGATCAGATCTAATGTAAAGAGAAAAATGTCAAAAAAAACTGAAATAAAAATAATAACTGGAAGTTGAATTTTGAGTGTAGGATTGAAGATTGGTATAATTTAGTAATATTATGTTGTGATTGGTTTTGGAATTATAGTATAAAGAAGTATTAACCCAATTGCTGACGAATTCACAATTTTTTTTTACTACGATTTTATATGTTCTTTTAAAAATGAAGTCTCACGTGCTAGTCTTTACTATTATTTACATATTTTTAAGGTATGTTTTTTTGGTGACTATTTCTGTTTACTATTTTTTTTTTTTGTATAAGTAGTGTTAAAATATGACGATTCTTATGATTTTTTACTTTAGTCTCTCTTTTTTTATTTACATATTTACTACCTCAAATAATTGAGGTTTTTAATTAAACTTTGTGATAAAGTATATTATCCTAGTTGATAATCATATATTATCCTATGATAATTGAGGTTTTTTATTTAATCTATTTTGATAATCATATATTATCCTATGATAAAAAAAAACATGATTTATATAATAGTTTTATGATGTTGAGTGTGCAAGAACTCGTCATTCTTAGTTTTGGAGAAAATATATATCCTACGAAGACTACAATTATACTTTTTTTTTTAGAGTTTGTGAAACCCCTTAAAATTAAAACTACCTTTCTCACTCTCAAAAACCATCAGAGAACACAACTCTCACTCTCCCTCTCTGCTTCCAAGTTCTCCCCTCCTGTTTTTACCAGTTACTCAATTCCCTCACCAGTTCCCTATATTCTTTGTGATCAGATTCTGGAGGATCAGACTCAGCTGGACCCTCTGGTGCTTCAACCCTCAGCTCCCACCCTCCTCGGTAGGTTCCAATTTTCCGTTTTGGTTCACTTTCCGCTAGAGTTCATCTGCTCATCCCTGAGTTTGGATTTAATTATAAGATTCCATCTTTTCTATGTCTTGCTATTGAATCTCTAGGTTAATTTGAGACCTCTGCTTCCTTGGTGCCCATTTCAACCCCACCAAGCTCAAATCTTAACAAAAGAGGTAAGGGAAGCTAACTATTATCTAAACTTTCGAGTAATTAGGGGCTTGGTATGTTTGGAGGGGATGATTCTTAGCTTA